>TARA_B110000438_G_scaffold43317_1_pt1 | contig 15573 bp, 14 predicted proteins | sample TARA_B110000438 | Tara Oceans TARA_B110000438 (sample SAMEA4398413) | marine metagenome | biome: Polar Biome; feature: [MES] marine water layer (ENVO:01000295) within the mesopelagic zone...; material: water (ENVO:00002006), including particulate matter (ENVO:01000060) such as...... | reverse complement strand
TCTTACTACAAGATAAAAGATAAATAACCCGATATGACAATTGAAAAATTAATCAAATAAATTTATAAATATAATTTAAGTATAAGTCTAGTTATGAGACAGATTTAAAAAAATCTTACCCACATTTAGAGTCGCCACAAGCAAGACAAGTCATGCATCCATCCATCATTATTACAGCTGTATCATTACACTTTGCACATAATTGTGCGCCTTCAGGATATTCATTTTTAGAAAATGCATCTTGTTGCTTTTTTGAAGCTTCAAATTCTTCACGCTTTTCTTTAATTATTTTTTTTTGATGCTCATCAAGCTCAAGTTTTTTGAGTAAGCCAATTGAGATCAAATGCTTCTCAACTATATAACCAAGTTCTGCAATTATAGAAGGCATATATTTGCCGCCAGACTGCCAATAGCCACCTCTCGGATCAAACACTGCCTTAAGCTCGTCAACCAAAAATGTAACATCACCACCTTTTCTAAATACGGCAGAAATAATACGTGTAAGTGCAACAATCCACTGATAATGATCTAAGTTTTTTGAATTTATAAAAATCTCAAAAGGTCTTCTTTTTTCATGCTCAGTATCTTTATTAAGAACAATATCATTAATTGTGACATACATCGCATGATCAGAAATTGGAGTTTTAACTTTATAAGTAGAGCCTATAAGCATCTCTGGTCGCTCAAGCTTTTCATGCATACGAATTACATCAGCTGTTTCATTCGATGGAACAGAATTTTCAATTTCTTTTTTTTCAATATTGTCTTTATTGGAGACATCTTTAACTGAATAACCAACAATTTTTTTATCAATTTTCTTCATTTATGTTTTTCTTTTTTTATAAAAGACAAAACTATCTTTGCCTAAAAATTAAAATTTACCGTAGTATCCTTCTTTTAGCGCATCAAAGAGGTTTGCAGCTGAATGAATTTCTCCATCGTATTCAATATCTTCATCGCCCTTAAGTTCAATCTCGCTGCCATCCTCTAGATTAAAGATATATGAAGTATTTTTTAGATCCTCTTCTTTAACGAGAACACCCTGAAAAGCTTCGGGATTAAAACGAAAAGTTGTACACCCTTTTAAGCCTTGCTCATACGCATATAAATAAATATCTTTAAACTCTTCATACGGATAATCAGTTGGTACATTTGCCGTTTTTGATATCGATGAATCAATCCAATACTGAGCAGCAGCCTGTATATCAACGTGTTCTTTTGGTGTGATATTATCAGCTGTTAAGAAATAATCTGGGAGCTTATTCTTATCATCATTATCACCCGAAAAAGGCATCGCATTTTTATTAATAAACTCTCTATAAGCCAATAATTCAAATGAAAAAACATCAACTTTTTCTTTTGATTTTTTACCTTCACGGATCACATTTCGGAAATAGTGATGGGCAAAACTTGGTTCAATTCCGTTACTCGCATTATTAGCTAAAGATAATGCAATAGTTCCTGTAGGTGCAATTGAGCTATGATGAGTAAAGCGTGATCCAATAGCTGCTAATTTTTCTACAAGCTCTGGTTCAACTTCTGCAATACGTTTCATATAGTTACTGTAATGACTATGTAAAATACGACCTTTTACCTTATCGCCTATATTATATCCATCGTTAATCATTTCAGGTCTTTTAGAAAGCATTTCTTGCGTAACAAGAAAATCTTCATTCATTATCGGCGCTGGTCCTTTTTCTTGAGATAATTCTAAAGACGCCTCCCAACCCGCTATGGCCAACTGCTTTGATACTTCTTTCGTGAAATTAACAGAATCTGAATCACCATATTTCATGCATAGCATAGTGATTGTAGAGCCCAAACCAAGGAAGCCCATACCGTGACGTCGCTTTCTATTGATCTCATCACGTTGTTTGGATAATGGCAGTCCATTTATTTCAACTACATTATCGAGCATCCTGGTAAATAATTTAACAACTTTCTTGAATTCTTCCCAATCAAATACAGCTTCTTTGGTAAAAGGATTAATTATAAATTTGGTTAAATTTACAGACCCAAGAAGACAGGAACCATATGGTGGTAATGGTTGTTCGCCACAAGGATTTGTCGCTCTTATATTTTCATCGAACCAATTATTATTCATTTGGTTAACTTTATCTATAAGCACAAATCCTGGTTCTGCAAAATCATATGTTGAGGACATTATAATATCCCAAACTCGATGAGCCGGCATTTTCTTATATATTTTACAAGCAACTAGCCCTTGATCATTAACAATGTACTTATTTAATTCCGGCCACTCACGCCATACAAATAATGAATCATCATTAATATCCAAACCATCTTCATCTAATTCTTTTTGTGTAATGGGAAAAGCGAGATTCCAATCCTCATTATTCTTGACAGCTTCCATAAATTCTTCAGTAATCAATAGAGAAAGGTTGAATTGTCTCAATCTACCGTCTTCTCGCTTCGCACGAATAAACTCGACAATATCAGGATGACTTATGTCAAATGTTCCCATTTGAGCGCCCCTTCTTCCTCCAGCTGAGGACACGGTAAAACACATCTTGTCATATATATCCATGAACGATAGTGGCCCTGATGTATAGGCGCCAGCGCCAGACACATAAGCGCCTTTGGGACGAAGTGTTGAAAATTCATAGCCTATACCACAACCAGCTTTTAACGTTAAACCTGCCTCGTGTACTTTACCTAAAACATCATCCATAGAGTCAGATACAGTTCCAGACACAGTACAATTGATTGTAGAGGTGGCAGGTTTATGTTCATTGGCACCAGCATTAGAGACGATTCGTCCAGCTGGAATTGCACCACTGCGAAGAGCCCATAGAAATTCATCAAAATACTTATCACGATCTGGCTCAGCTTCTACATTAGCGAGTGCACGAGCTAAGCGAACATATGTGTCATCTATATTTTTATCTACCTCAGAACCGTCTTTTGCCGTTAATTGATATTTTGTTTTCCAAATATCCAGCGAGGTTGATTGAAGCTCAACTATTGATGATGTGCTTGGAGCTATATTATTGTTTGCTGCAGATCCCATATTGATTGAATATCCTAAAATTAAGCAATGAATTTAAGTTTTTTAGTCACTATTTATGTATTTTATCGAACAATTATAAAACACAAGATGTTGTGTGTAACTTAACTCAACTTTTAATTCAAAGCAAATCTAACAGAAGATATTTTAATAAATTCAAGCTATTAAATTTTTATTAAAAACAATGACTTAAATATTCTTAAAAAAATAAGTTACTAAATTTTATAGTAAAATTTTTATTTTAAAAAATTTAAAAAAATAATTTAAATATCAACATATAGTGTTCATCAAAACCTAAACAATCATTAAATTACTGTAACCTATAATATAATTATCAAAAAGTTTACAAGCCTTGAATTATAAAAAAAAAGACATACAGTTATATCGCTGAAACAAATATTTACTAAAATATTTAAAACATTAATTATTTTTACATAAATTTACTATATATTTAGTACTTAAAGACACCCAAATAACAGAAGGAAAAAAAGATGTGTATTTGTCGTAAATTCTCACAAATTTTAGTTTTATGTCTAATTGCATCTTTAAGTTTTGCTGCTCTGCCTAAAAATGATGAAGGGCAAATTATTACTAGCCTTGCACCCTTAGTTAAGCAAGTAGCGCCTGCTGTTGTAAATATCAGAGTAAGCCAAACCGTTCAAACTCGCTCACCTTACGATGATGAAATGTTTCGACGTTTTTTCGGTACGCCAGACACACCCAATAATCAAAGAGAAGTCCAAAGTGCTGGATCTGGTGTAATCGTAGATGCCAGTAACGGTTATATATTAACGAATCATCATGTGGTTTCAGGGGCCGATAAAATACAAATATCTCTAATAAATGGAGATACATTAGACGCTGAAATTATTGGGTCTGATCCAGCAACAGACATAGCGCTAATCAAAGTAGAGGCAGATGAGCTCACGGATATTGTCATTGGTAATTCCAATAATGTTGAAGTTGGTGATTTTGTGATTGCAATTGGAAATCCTTTTGGCTTAGGAAATACAGTAACATCTGGAATTGTGAGTGCTCTTGGCAGAACTGGTATAAGTTCAAGTGGTTATGAGGACTTTATACAAACAGATGCTTCTATCAATCCGGGTAACTCAGGTGGCGCACTCGTCAATATGAAAGGCGAACTAGTTGGAATTAACTCAGCAATTATCAGTCGATCTGGAGGTAATGTTGGTATCGGATTTGCTGTACCCTCAGAAATTGCACAATCGATAATGAGTCAAATATTAGATTTTGGTGAGGTCAGAAGAGGCTTGCTTGGCGTATCTATTCAGACAATTGATAAAGAAAGTGCTGAAATACTTGGAGTAAATACTGAAAGTGGGGCTCTAATTTCAGCCATTGAACCTGGATCAGCTGCAGAAAAAGCTGCATTAAAAGTAGATGATATTATTATTAAAGTAGATAACGAAAAGATAACAAGCAGTCGTGAGCTAGCCAATGCAATAGGACTTAAAGGGTCTGGGGAAAGTGTGATTATAGAATTCATAAGAGGTTCAGATATACTCCAAGCGGAAGCGATTCTTGGCCAACAAGTAATAAGTAAACAACTAGGCTCAGATATACATCCAGGTCTAAATGGAGCACAATTTTCGTCGTCATTAAATAAATCTGGTATCGAAATAACAGAAATAGAACCAGATTCAGCGGCAGCACAAAGAGGCCTTCAGAAAGGAGATTTAATCATTGCTGTCAATAGACTCAAAGTTGAGAATATCCAGCAACTAAAAAAAATTGCAGAACAAAATAGCATTCTTTATTTAATGTTTGAAAGAGATAATCGAACATTAATTCTTAGAATTCAATGATGGAGATATATCTTGTTGGTGGCGCAGTAAGAGATGAGGTATTAGGGTTACCAATAAAAGAGAAAGATTGGTGTGTAGTAGGGTCATCTGTAACTGAATTGACCTCGATGGGATATAAATCAGTTGGAAAGAGTTTTCCTGTTTTCTTGCATCCAAAAACCAAAGAAGAATATGCACTTGCAAGAACAGAGAAAAAAACTCAACCTGGTTATCACGGCTTTAAATTTAACACATCAAAGAATATAACCCTTGCAGAAGATCTAAAGCGCAGGGATCTAACTATCAATGCTATGGCTAAAGATGAGCATGGATCCATAATTGATCCATATGATGGTTTATCGGATATCAAAAATAAAACTCTAAGACACGTGTCTAATGCATTTAATGAGGATCCAGTTAGGGTATTAAGAACTGCAAAATTTGCCGCTAGATATCACAAACTAGGTTTTAAAGTAGCCGAAAATACTATCCGCTTTATGGCATCTATGGTTGAAAATAAGGAAATTGATGAGCTTGCACCAGATCGCATCTGGAAAGAAACTGAAGAAGTCCTTAATAATCCAACCCCTTATATATACTTTAAAATCCTAGAGGAATGTAATGCATTGGCTAAAGTTTATCCGGGGTTGATCATTAATTATGATGCGCTAAAACTATCTGAACAATCTACAAATCAAGCTGAAGTGCATTTTGTTGTTATGATATTTGCAGATTACGACCTATGCGATCAAGATTATTCTCAGGAAAATCATTGCAATGTTGTTCAAAATCTTTTTGAGAGATTGCCACTTCCAAATATCTATTCAGAATTAGCTAACTTAATAATTTACTATAAATATTATAAAAATCTTCTTGATAGTGATGCAGACAGAATTCTTACATTCCTCAATAAAACAGATGCATTTCGACGTAAAGAACGTTTTAAAAAACTCCTAAAAGCTTTTGAAATTATCGAAAAAAACCATGCATTATCCAAAAAAGAGCACCAAGAAAAATCTCTATTTGTAAATCAAATTACTGAATCATGTGACGAAATCCCCATAAGAGAAATTGTTTGTAAAGAAACAAATGGGGAAAAAATAAAGAAAATAATATATCAAAAAAAGATAGCTATTATAAATTATCAGATCGCTAAAAGAATACCCAGATAATCAATACAGAGAGTAGAATTCTATATATTGCAAACGGCATTAAACCAATTTTCTGAATAACCTTCATGAAAAAACCAATGCTCAAGTATGCAACTATCAATGAAATAGTCATTCCAAAAAATAATTCATTCCATGCCACAGTTATATTATCTAAAAATATAACTAATAGCTTATAACCAGCAGCAAGCATAATGACTGGAATTGACATTAAAAAAGAAAATTTTGCGGCATCTATTCGTTTTATCCCAAGGAATAAAGCGGCTGTCATTGTTATTCCAGATCTAGAAGTGCCAGGTATTAAAGCTAGTACTTGAGCAAAGCCTATAATCACCACTTGTAAATAATCAATATTTTCAATAGCTATTTTCTTGCTGCCTTTTTTATCAGCAACCCACATCAATACACCATAAAAAGGAAGCGTTGCAGCAATAATCATTGGGTTTCTAAGGTATATCTCAATCCAATCAGAGGTAAAGAAACCAACAAATGCCGCTGGAATAGCACTGAGTATTATAAGTGAAAGTAAATTTGGATTTTCATCAATTGATTTGAATAATTTAAAACCTCTAGTACCACATACTAATTTAATTAAATCCCTCCTAAAATATATACATACAGCTATTAATGAGCCCAAGTGAACAGATATGTCAAATATAATCCCTTGATCTTGCCAACCGAGAAATCTTGGCACCAAAACAAGATGCCCTGAACTTGAAACAGGCAGAAATTCAGTCAGCCCCTGCACTACGGCAAGCACAATTATCTGTATAGAAGTCATTAATTCAATTTCCTTATCAAATAATAATTACAACACATATGCACGATCTCTTGATTTAAATAAATTAGTATTTAAATTGAAATTTTTTGATAACCCGAGGCATTTAAAATTCTCACCCATCTGATCTGGTAAAGTTAATAATTTGATTTGCCTTGACAATTCTATTTGAGCTTTTAAGTCTAGCTTATCAAAGTTTTGAAAATTCTCTTCAATACCGCTGTTAATTATAAATTGAGACTGATTCAAAAAGCCGTCTATCTTCATGCCATTATCAGAGGCAATCTCAGATAAAATTGAAAAATCAACCCAAGTTGTAATATCCTGAATACCAGGATAAATTAACGGCTCATTATGAGCATGATGCATAAAATGACATCTTGTCCAACCTTGGTTTCTATTAGGGGCATAGTATTCACTCCTAGGAATACCATAATCTAATATTAAAAAGACCCCTGACTTTATTTTACATGCAACTTCTTTGACCCAATCCTGAGCCTCGAATGAAACTTCTGAAAGATATCCATGATCTAGCTTATGGCCAATTATCTTTTCTAGGAAAACCACATAATCACATAATTTATTATTTGCAGGAATTAAATCATACCTAAATTTTTCTTTATCTTTTGCGACACAGACTTGCAATACTTCATTACTAGTTCTTACGAATCTCTCAAAAGAAAATGCATCCGCGACTTCATTCGCAATAACAATACCGGTAAATTCTTCTGGTACCGAAGAAATCCATGACACAATTGATGCTAATTCAGGAATCTCCTGTTTTAATTTTCTTTTTTGATGGTCAATTAAATTTTTAGAGATCTCTATTATAAAATAGTGCTCTGGTAGACATCTCATTTCTTTCAGTTTTTTTAAAATACCCAATGCCAGGGCACCAGTGCCAGCTCCGAACTCTAGAATAGTGGCTCCTTTTATTTCATTAGTGATAATCGCACATTGTTTTGCTAATGAGTTTGCATATATTTCACCGTATTCAGGTGCGGTAATAAAATCCCCATTTACTCCTATAATATTCGCTTTACTTGAATAATATCCTAAGCCTTCCTCATATAGCGCATGCTGCATAAAATCTCTAAATGAAATCCTAGCTCCCGCTTTATCGATTTGTTGCTTAATAAATCTCGAAACACAATTTGATTTAACCAAATCTTTATCATTCGGTTCCGGCAGACCGCTTGAATTGATGGCTTCTAATTTCATTTTCATATTCTTCGATATTTTGATGTCTTTTATTTTACTGATTTATTATGATCTGTGTCCTACTAATATAATAAAGACAATAAAATCATATGCACATAAACGATAAAGAAAAAAAAATGACTGCCCTTATAACTGGATCATCAAGAAGAATAGGTGCAGTCATTGTCAAAAATCTTCATGCCTCAGGAGTTGATGTAGGGATCCATTATAACTCATCGGTAACTGAAGCTACTTCATTATGCGCGGAACTAAACGAACTAAGACCTAATTCAGCCTCAATTTTTTCTGGAGATATTACCGTTGTAAACGAAGCAGAAAATTTAGTGAAAAACTTTATTAACTGGAGTGGCGGTATTGATCTTTTGGTAAATAATGCTTCTAGCTTCTATCCAACACCTATTGGAGAAATCACGGAAAATGATTGGAATGACCTTATAGGAACAAACTTAAAAGGACCCTTATTTATAACTCAAGCAGCGCGAGATGCTCTAAAAGAAGCGCATGGATCAGTAATCAATTTAATAGATGTGCATACTAGAAGTCCTTTAAAAAATCATCCAACCTATAGTTCGGCAAAGGCGGGACTAAAAATGCTTACTCGATCATTAGCAAAAGACTTAGCACCAGAAATAAGAGTGAATGGAATCTCACCGGGAGCCATACTATGGCCAGAAGATGGCATGAGTGAAGAAGCTAAAAAAAGCATTTTAGAACAAATACCTCTAAATCGACCAGGCTCTCCTCAAGATATTGCTGATTGTGTTTTATTCCTTTTGTATCAAGCCAATTATATAACAGGCCAGATTATTGCTGTAGACGGTGGTCGAAGTGTCTAGCTTAATTAAGTCTAATGCTTATCAATTCAAGAGCCTCAGATTTAAGACTCATTGAATTCCAATGACTTATTATCGACTGATCAGTTTCAGGATGGATAAGCTCAGGGGCAATATCTGATAGAGGTTTAAGCACAAAACTATATTTCAATATATCTTCGCGTGGAACCTTTACATCGCCATTTTTTAAAATATCTTGGCCATATAAAAGTAAATCAATATCAAGTGTTCGAGAGGAAAATTTTTCAGATTTCCTTTCACGGCCTGACAAAGTATGAATTCTTTCGATCATTTTCATGAGCTCTCTGGTACTCAGCTTGGCATGAAAAGCTACAACTAGATTTAAAAAGTCCTCACCTTCAAACCCAATTGCTTTATTTTTGTAGACAGGTGATATTTTGATCTTACCAAAAGAATCTTTTAGCTCCTTGATTGCTAAGCGAATATTTTCTTTTGGCTTATCATTACTTCCTATCCCCAGATAAATAAGTGGCATAAGTATTAACTCTCTTGAGTTCGAGTTATAAATACACCAACATCTTTTGATCCCCTTATGGCACCTGGCTTATTAACCCTAACTGTTACCAATGGGACATTAAATTCTACTAAGATTATTTCAGCAATTTTTTCAGCCATAGTCTCTACTAATTGAAAATCTGAATCTTCAACAAACTTACGAATACGCTTAGAAACACCTTTGTAATTTAGAGTATCTTCAATATTATCAGTCAAAGCAGCTTTTTTGATATCAGCGCCCATCTCTAAATCAATTGATACAATTTGCTTGGTTTTTCTTTCCCAATCCCAAATTCCAACTATCGTTTCTACTCTCATTTCATTTAAAAATATTGTATCCATCATTTATTTCCTTTCTAAAACAGATTAAGTGTTAATTGATTCCAGCGACCATCTCGCAGTTGCTTTAATCTCTTTAATTTCTTGAGCTTCAGCAATACGATAAGCTCCAGCAATAGCTATCATCGCAGCATTATCGGTACAAAATTCATGCCGAGGATAAAACACAGTGCCTTCAAAACTGGCTTTTAAATTCTTTCTAAGCATCACATTTGCACCGACACCTCCAGCAACGACTATACGATCAAAATTATGAATTTTAGCTGCCTTTAATGTGCGCCCTATCAATGTATCTATAGCGGCTTTTTGAAATGATGCCGCAATATCTGCTTTATTTTGCTCAATTGTTCCATCTTTTTCGGCCTGCCTTACAACGAGCATGACTGCAGTTTTTAATCCGCTGAAACTAAAATTTAAGCCTGGTTTTCTTAACATTGGCCTAGGAAATGAATAAGCATCAGAATCACCATATTCAGCAAGCTTTGCTATCTCAGGCCCACCTGGATAAGAAAGACCGAGCAGTTTAGCTACCTTATCAAAGGCTTCACCGATTGCATCATCAAGTGTAGTACCTAATAACTCATAATCCCCCAAACCTTTTACTGAAACCAGTAAAGAATGTCCGCCAGAGACTAGTAAAGCCAAAAAAGGGTATTCAGGTTTATTTTCCTCGAGCATAGGGGCCAATAAATGACCTTCCATATGATGAATAGGAATTACTTTGCACTGCCAAGCGAGTGCCAAGCCATTCGCAAGCCCGCCTCCAACCATTAAAGCACCAACTAAACCAGGCCCCGCCGTGTAAGCAATTACATCAGGTTTTTTTACTCCAGTCTCATCAAGAACTTTTTTTATTAATGGCAATAAACAACGCAAATGATCTCGGGATGCAATTTCAGGCACAACCCCACCATAAGGTGCATGCAAAGCGATTTGGCTTCTCAGTGAATGAGCTAATAGACCCTTATTTGTGTTAAAAAGAGCTACTGCTGTCTCATCACAACTTGTTTCAATTCCAAGAATATTCATATTAGGAGGCATAATACATCAAGCAAAGCTTTGAAGATGCCTAAAATGTAATTATTTATTTTTTGCAAAGTGGTGATGTAACCGATATGATGCACGGCTTAATTTGTGTTTGAAAATATAAACGAGTAACAATAAATGCCAAGTGTAAATCTTAAAGAAAATGAATATTTTGATTCAGCAATGCGTCGATTCAAACGTGCTTGTGAAAAAGCCGGTATCCTTACTGAGCTTCGTAAGCGTGAATTCTATGAAAAACCAACCATGGAACGAAAACGTAAAAAAGCAGCAGCTGTGAAAAGGCATTTAAAAAAAGTCTCTAGGGATGTTACAAAAAGAAAACGTCTCTATTAAGGTAGTAACCTCCTCTTGTCTTTTAAATAAAATCCAGACAAAGTAAACAGCAATCTAATCATGGAATTAAAACATCGTATTCGAGAAGAAATGAAGGATGCGATGCGGTCTGGTGAGCGCGAGAGACTAAAAGTTATTCGCCTTATTATCTCATCTGTAAAACAAGTAGAAATAGATACTCGACAGAATATTGATGATGATGGCCAGGTCCTTGAAATCATCAACAAAATGGTCAAACAAAGGCGAGATTCGGTCAAGCAATTTGCTGCTGGTGATAGACAAGATCTGGTTGATATTGAATTATCAGAAATTAATATCCTTGAAAACTATCTCCCTGAACAATTAAATGAGCAAGAGATTGAGCTGTTAATAGATGAGACTCTTTCAGAAATCGATGCTAAAGATATTAAAGACATGGGTAAAGCAATGGCAGCCATAAAAATAAAATTAAATGGCAGAGCTGATATGTCTTTGATCAGTCAGAATATTAGAAAAAAACTCTTAAAATAAAATTTTTACTTTATTTTAGCACGCTATTCCCTCAAAAAATTATCAATCCTCGTGCATTCTTGAGTAACATCACTCATGATATAATATAATTCTGAAGAGCCTATATTGACTGTATAAATGAGCGGATTAATACCACAGCATTTTATCGACGATCTCATCGCAAGAGTTGATATTGTTGAAGTCATGGGTAATCGAATTCAACTAAAAAAAGCTGGTAAGGAATTCAAGTCGGTATGTCCATTTCATGATGACAGTAACCCGTCACTGACTATCAGTCCTGCAAAAGGTTTTTATCATTGTTTTAGCTGTGGTGCTCATGGAACAGCGGTAGGGTTTTTAATGAATTACGAGCATCTTAGCTTTGTTGAAGCCATTGAAAGTCTAGCTTCAAATCTAGGAATTGAAATTCCATACGAAAAAAATCAACAACCAATTAAAAAAAATAATAATTTATTTGATTTACTAGAAAAAATCCAAGCTCACTACCAATTAGAGTTAAAAAATGACAAATCTGCTATTAATTATCTCAAGAATAGAGGCATAACAGGTAAAATAGCTAAACGTTTTAATATTGGATATGCACCATCTGGCTGGCGAAATATCCTGGACAGTTTTGGCACCTCGTCAACTGAGATTGAAAAATTAATCACCCTTGGTTTAGTTATACCCAAAGATAGTAATCATTACGATCGGTTTCGTGAGCGTGTAATGTTTCCTATACGTGATAATCGTGGTCGCTTTATCGGTTTTGGTGGACGAATATTGAATCAAGATCAACCAAAATACCTTAATTCACCTGAAACCCCTCTCTTTCATAAAGGTAGGGAACTCTATGGCTTATATGAGTGCCAACAAGCTCTCAGAAAGATTGAAAGATTAGTTGTAGTAGAAGGTTATATGGACGTAATTAGCTTAGCCCAACATGGAATTGACTATGCTGTTGCATCAATGGGAACTGCCACTACTGATGATCATTTTAATCGCTTATTTCGACTTACAGACTATATTTATTTTTGCTTTGATGGAGATCAGGCTGGATTAGATGCTGCTTGGCGGGCACTAAATAATGCTTTAAAACATATTCGTGAAGGACGTCAGATAAAATTTGTATTTCTTCCTGAAAATGATGATCCAGATACTTTTATCAAAAAAAATAGTGCATCTATTTTTGAGAAAGAACTCAATAATGGTAAAGATTTATCAGACTTCCTGATTGAGAAACTAGCTGAAGATATTGATATCAAATCTATTGACGGAAAGGCAAGGTTAGCTGAAAAAGCCAAACCATTAATCAGTATTATTCCAGATGGTATATTTAAAGAATTAATAGTAAATAAACTATCCGAGTCAGTAGGCTTATCTGCAAAAAAACTCGCCTCATTAATTTCAGAACATAAAAAAAATAATCTCAAAATAGCAACAGAGCAAAAGCAAAGAATTTTTAACAATAAAGTCCAAAATAATAAAAAAGAAAAAACGTCCATTACAAAAAAAGCAATTACATTAATTCTTAACTATCCTCCGATTGGTCGACAAGCAGACCTCAATCTCATAGAAAAAAATATTGAGCCAGGTACTGAGATACTAAAAAAACTCATACAAACAATTCAAAAAAAACCAGATATCAATACTGCTGGCTTAATTGAGGTTTGGCGTAATGATGCAGAAGGTAAATTTCTTGGACAGCTTGCTTCTAAAGAATTACCAGGAAATGATGAGTTTAATGCTCAAGCTGAACTGAATGATTGTCTTACCCAGTTAAATAAAAGTTACACCAAAACAAGGGTAACAAGTTTAATTAATAAGCAGCGCAATGAAGATCTTTCGAATGATGAAAAAAAAGAATTAAATATATTAATTAACTCAAGAAAATAGTCATAATAATTTTCCATGAGTTATGTAAAATATGATATAATCAGGGGTTGATCTAATGACCACTAACAATAAATTACAAGGCCAATAACTTGACCAAAAAAGCAAAAAAATCTCCTTCCGTTAAAGCAAAACCAATCAAAGTAACTAAAGCGGCTAAAACAAACGAAGAAGCATCTCCAGTTGAAGAAGAAGCAAAGGTCGCTCCGCTTGTAAGCAAACAAGCTCAGCAACTAAAAGATCTTATTGCCAAAGGAAAAGAAAAAGGCTTTCTTACTTACAGTGAGGTCAATGATCATTTGCCTAACGGTATTGTAGACCCTGACCAAATCGAAGATATCGTCAATATGATCAATGATATGGGTATTTCAGTTTTCGAAAAAGCGCCTGACAGTGAATCAATGATGCTTAACGACGAGGTCGTCTCTAGTGATGATGATGCAGCTGAAGAAGCAGAGGCAGCCTTAGCTAGCGTAGATGCTGAATTTGGAAGAACCACTGATCCTGTTAGAATGTACATGCGCGAAATGGGTACGGTTGAATTACTCACACGTGAGGGCGAAATCGAGATTGCAAAAAGAATTGAGGCCGGTCTTAATCAAGTCAAAATGCAGGCAATTAAATACCCTCCCGCCCTAAATAAACTCATCGAAGTTAATATCGCCGTTCAAAATGGTGATACCAGAATGCAAGATTTAATTGTTGATTTTATTGATCCAAATGCCCCTGATGAAATTAATTCGCCAATCAATAAATCAGAACAAACTGATGATGATGAAGAAGAAGAAGTTATAGATACAGGGCCAGATCCAGAAGAAGTAAAAGCTCGTATGAAGGTGATTAATCGCCTGTTTAATAAATATAAAAAATTACTCGAAGAAAATGGCGCGCAAGATAAGAAAACTATGGATGTTGCATCAGATATGTCTGATAAAGTCATGGAATTAAAACTAGCGCCAAAACTTACTGATCTAATTGTTACTGAGCTCAAAAAAGACGTAACAGTAATTAGAACTCAAGAACGTAACATACAGCAGATGGCGGTAGTAAAATCTGGGATGCCAAGAAAAGACTTTCTTTCGAGTTTTCAGAAAAGTCAAACCGATCTTGAGTGGATCGAAAAACATATTCGTGCAAAAAGAAAACACTCATCATCTCTTTCAAAACTAAAAAATGATATTTTACGTGCTCAAAGAAAATTAATTTCTATAGAAAATCAAACTCACTTATTAATTCCTGAAATTAAAGAAATAAATCGAATTATGACGATGGGTGAAGCGAAGGCCAGACGTGCTAAAAAAGAGATGGTTGAGGCTAATCTCAGGTTAGTTATATCAATTGCAAAAAAATACACTAACCGCGGCCTGCAATTCCTCGATCTAATCCAAGAAGGTAATATCGGTTTAATGAAGGCCGTAGATAAATTTGAGTATAGACGAGGATATAAATTTTCCACTTATGCTACATGGTGGATTCGTCAGGCCATCACTAGATCAATTGCTGACCAGGCACGAACTATTCGTATACCTGTGCACATGATCGAAACCATCAATAAACTTAATCGTATTTCTAGGCAAATGCTTCAAGAAATGGGACGAGAACCTCAACCTGATGAACTGGCAGAGAGAATGGAAATGCCTGAAGATAAGGTTCGAAAAGTATTGAAGATTGCAAAAGAACCTATCTCAACTGAAACCCCTATCGGTGATGATGAAGACTCTCATCTTGGTGACTTTATTGAAGATAACACAATACATTCACCTCAAGACTCTGCTACAGGTCAAGGGTTAAAAGAAAGTACGCATTCAGTACTTGCGGGATTGACCCCAAGAGAAGCAAAAGTACTTAGAATGAGATTTGGAATCGATATGAATACAGATCATACACTCGAAGAGGTTGGTAAGCAGTTTGATGTGACTCGTGAGCGTATTCGGCAGATTGAAGCGAAAGCACTTCGTAAATTACGCCATCCAACAAGATCTGATCAGCTAAAAAGTTTCTTACTCGAAGATTAATATAATTGTCAGCGGGTAAATTACTTCTACCAGGAAAATTTATTGTTCCTGACAATCACAAAACGCGAGACTTCTATTTCACAATTCTAGAGCCATCTCTAACC
>TARA_B110000438_G_scaffold294147_1_pt1 | contig 15630 bp, 10 predicted proteins | sample TARA_B110000438 | Tara Oceans TARA_B110000438 (sample SAMEA4398413) | marine metagenome | biome: Polar Biome; feature: [MES] marine water layer (ENVO:01000295) within the mesopelagic zone...; material: water (ENVO:00002006), including particulate matter (ENVO:01000060) such... | reverse complement strand
AGGCCAAGAGTTTTACCACGCTCAAGTATCTGAATTTGCACTTCCTGTTTGCCGGCACGAAATGAATCCGATATATCAAACACTCCAGGATAGCGCATCAGCTCCTCCCGCAGTTGAGTGGATGCTATTTTCAGATTATCGTCATCCCGCCCTTCCAGTCTGTAGTTAATCGCTTCGCCAGCAGAAAATGCATCAGAGACAAATGAAAGCTCTAAAGCATCAGGAATGGTACCAACTTTTTCGCGCCACCTATCCCGAATTTCAGCGGAGCTCATTTCTCCTCGTTCATAGAAAGGCGCAAGGTATAGCACTACTTCTGCAACTTCACTACTACCTGAGTTTCGCCCTCCTCCGCCAGGACCACCGCGAGGCGCTGTCCCTCCTACAATAGTCAGTATGCTATCAACCGCTCTTTCTGTCGCCGCCGGCGCTGCTCCGCGCTCCTTCAGCACAGTAAGCTCGAGTTCAAGCTCAGCGGCCAACTCAATCGCCGCTGCCTCAATGCTGTCAATAGCTTCCTCAGTAATATAACCGGGAACTCCAACTGGCATCTTTACAGTACCCCAGACAGTGTCACCCTCAACTGAAGGCATAAACTGGAAGATAACGCGACCACTTAACAATAGTGCTATTACGATGATCACCACACCTGTCGCTGTGGCCCAAGCTGCATATCGATATTTTAAAACAATGCGCAATGAACGCCGGTACCCATGGTCCGCAAAATATTCCATACCACCAGCTATTTTTTGCTGGAAGGTCTGCCATGCGTTAACTATAAGCGTCCCCTCGAGAAAATAGCCTTCAGTTTTTCTGTGGGCTATGTGCCCGGGAAGAATTAATTGAGATTCGATAAGACTAGCAATGAGACAGAAGACGACTACCCCGCCGATCACATTTGAAAAGGCGCCAAATTGCCCTCCTTGAAGCAACAAGGGGAGGAATGCCGCCACAGTAGTAAGAACGCCAAAAATAACAGGAACAGATACCTCAAGCGTCCCCTCGATCGCCGCAGATTCCTTATCGTACCCCTTACGCTCGAAGGCGTGAATTCTCTCACCGACTACAATTGCATCATCAACGACAATTCCCAGTACTAAAATAAACCCCATAACAGTCAGGGAACTAATAGTTAGCCCAGCAGAAGGAAATATTATTAATGCGCCAAAAATGGCTATAGGAATACCAGCAGCTACCCAGATCGCAACTTTAAAGCGCAGGAAAAGCGCCAAAATCACCAATACCAATAGCAAGCCAGTATATGCATTTCCGGCTACTGTCGCGATTCTAGTTTGAGTGCTAATAGAAGAATCCGTGATTACATCCAGCTCCATACCATTCGGTAAATCGAACTCAGTCGATGCCATGAAAGCGCGCACTTGCTGTGCCGATGTGACAATGTCCTCATCACCTATACGCAAAACATCAATAATCGCGGCGTTAACTCCATTGTGGCGTGCATCCAGATACCCTTCTTCAAAACCGTCCCGGACTTCAGCTATTTCACCCAAGCGTAGTTGAGTCCCATCAGGATAAGATTTCACTACAATATTTTCATACTCGTCACCCGAATAAACCTGTCCTTTCGTCCGAAGCAAAATCTCTCCTGAATCAGTTCGGATGGTGCCACCGGGTAAGTCCAAGGAAGCCTGGTCAATTGCTCTAGATATCTCACCTAAAGTAAGACCGTATTGCCGCAGAGTAAACTCAGAAACCTCAATCGAAATTTCAAACGGCCGAATGTATTCAACGTTTACAGACGAAACCTCACTTAAATCAAGCAGGTCATTACGAATCGTTTCAGCAACAACCTTCAAACTCTGATCATCAGAATCCGAAGACAGTGCCATTGTCATTACATTGCCAGAGCTGCTGAAGGCACGGACAATTGGTTTTTCTGTTTCCGTAGGAAAAGTGGAGATAGCGTCTACCTTTCCTTTTATGTCATTGAGCACTCGATTCAAATCAGCGCCACTAGCAACCGTTAGAGTCGAATCACAGCCACCTTCCCGCGCCGTCGTGGTAAATTGGTCAATGTTTTCCGTGCCCTCTAGCGCTTCTTCTATTCGCAGACAGACTGCAGATTCAGATTCTGCTGGAGTCGCGCCCAGGTAAGCCACGCTTACCTGAATCACACCGAAGTCCATATCAGGAAATTCTTCCTGATTAAGAGAATTATAAGAAAGAAAGCCCCCAACCAAAAAAATTATCATCATTAGGTTTGCGGCGACTGGGTTTTTAATGAACCAGGTGATAGGGGTTCTCAAAAAATTGACCTCGATTTTAGATTAAATTGAATTCAAAAAAGTTGTAAGTGATGCCAAAAATCAAAAACTATAGATTTTCAATAACTGGCTGCACAGACATACCATTAACAACAGCTTGGATCGGTGACGTACAAATATATTCACCAGCCAGTAATCCGCCACTTATCAGAACTCGATCTTCTTCTAATCGAAATATTTCTACATCGCGGAAGTACATCTTATTTTCTGCATCCACAACCAAGACTTGGCTGTTGTTTCGAATGACTGATCTGGGCAAAGCAATCATATCTTCAGCTTCCTTACCGACAATATTAGCCTGAACAAAAAGACCGATGGGTAAAGGAATTTGTTGTGCTGATAATCTACTCAATTTTGTATCACCCGCGACAGGCTGCTGCACTCGAATAATTGTCTGAACGGTATTGCTGTTCGGATCGATTGTCGCTTCGGTTCGAACCAGCTTTCCCTGCCAATGGTGTTCTTCGCCACCATAGAAGCCTGTAAGTGTTACCTCTGGTGCCGCATTTCCAACTAACTCACCACGAGTGCCCAACGGAATATCCAGATAACCAAGCTGTCGTATAGCTAGTGGAAGTCGCACTTCTACTTCGTCTGCTCCATAAAGAATCGCTACAGATTGAGCACGATTGACATATTGGCCTAGTTCAACTTCCCGAGTTTCAATAATCGCGTTAAAAGGTGCTTTGATTTCTGCACGCTCTAGATCTAGCTCTGCTTGACGAAAGCTCGCCAACGCATCTGCAAGTCTTGCAGCGTTTACGTCCGCTGTTCGTATCGCGTCTTGAAGCTGAGAATCACTGGCAAGCCGCTGCTTTGCTAATTCTTTCATACGTTCCAGATCAGTATCAGCATGATTAGCTTCGGCCTGCGCCTGTTGCATTGCTGCGCGACTTCTTGCTCTCGCGGTTTCATAATCGCTTGTCTCCAAGCGCAGCAAGACTTGACCAGCTTCAACATAGCCACCCGCCTGCATAGATGGAGAAATCCACTCAATAGGCCCTGCCACTGGAGCAGAAAGGTTCGCAAGTTGCGCTGCCTGAACTTTACCTTGAGATTCTACAATTAATCTTACCGAATCTAGTTCAACCTGAGCTACACGCACAGCAACAGGCACAATCTCAGGCGATGTTTCCGATACTTGAGCCGGGGTCATGTATAGAAAGCCTGCAAATAATATACAAGCTCCTAATATGGCTATTGGAAGTAACACTCGCTTCATTGATCAACTCCTTTTGAGCTTGTGTCGATCAGACATAGTCCAATCGGAAAATTTCATCAATTAAATTTTACGCCGTAATTTTTCCCAAATCACGTCGATCCCGGTTACTTTCGTTAATAAGCTATCTGCGATATCGGTCATTACTGCTTTCAATTGAACCTAATTAGACTCTAGTGAACTGAATTCGAGGGGTTATTTAGGTATAAGTACGACGATCTCTTGAATCTAGATCAGTTCATGTTCATTGACGCCGTACGAACAATATTATTAAAAGATTGTCCCAATTGGTTGGTTTGACCAAATTTCGGGTCAAATATAGTCCTTAAGCCCACATAGTCAATGAATCCGAAAGGGAAAGAAGGCGAACGGGCACAAAACGAAGGCAAAGCGAGTACTAAAAATCATCGAAAAGCTCTATTTCGAGCAGTCTTTCATATCTTGGCTCTCTTACCTCAGAGGGCACTAGGTCGCCTTTTAGAAGGTTTGCCACATCCAGATGAATTATTTCGACTGATAGCAATCGTTGCTCATTGCTATCCGCGAGCTGAAGAATTGAGCCCCAGAGGCTGAGCATACGATTGTCTATAATGCGAAGATCATTATCCTTTGCCCACTCCGCGGCGATGGCTGCACCCAAGTCAGCAAGCTGAGAATCCAATGCACTTCGACTCCGAGGATCGCTTGCTGCTATAACAGCAGATTCAACGTCTAACCAGCCACTCGAATAAACTAAACTGCCTTCATAAAAATTCATAATCCACTGCAAATATTCATCTCGAGTCTGTCGCTCTCGATTAGCTTCATCTGCCGCATAGACGGCAGCGAAATAAGCCTGTTGAGGAATTGTGTCCGGCCATCTCTGCAAACTCTGATTCGCGCATGAAAACAGTGATAGGCTTAGCAAAATAGTTAGTAATTTCTTCATCTAATAGGCGGATGCAATTATTGATCTGGCATTAACTTGTGGAGCCAGTGATTAAATCTAGCGGAAGCTGAGAACTAGAGGTAATCATACAGGTGTTTGTGAAGATCATTTAATTCTGCCACCATTAGTGTCTTGGGAAAAGTCGTTACTTAACTGTAACCATGTCTTCAAACCCACTCTACCTCCCTATTCGCTTTTTAGTTCCTGCTTTTAAAGCCAACGCCTAAACTGATAAACCAAGTAGTATTTTTAGTCGGCAGCAACCAACGAAGCCAAAATACTTCGCTTACCTTCATAGGGTCGACGACCATGCATGACAACGAAATTATCAACCAAGGCTACGTCACCCGTTTGCCATTCTAAGTCGAAAGTTAATCTATCACTCAACTCAATAGTGACTGCCATATCTTCCTCACTGATGTCACTACTGTCACCGAAGTAAATAGATTTTTCTCCTTGATTTCTTTTGTCACTCCAACCTCGGAAGGCCGCCACCAATTGATTGAAAAACACCATCCTTCCATCACCTAATTCTCGGACCGCAGGTAGCACTGGCGTAGTAACTTGTAAATTGTCACCGGCTAACCATTGCCACTGATAGCCAAGCACCAACAGCTTAGCTTCTGCCTCAGTCTTTGATTCGGCCCCAAGAGTACTGCCCCAGGAGCGACCTTGTCCTGACTCCAGATCTTCAATAGACGGCATAATATTTGAATAACGAACTCCAAGGCTGAGACAGGAATTCACAAATTCAGGAACCACTAGTTGTAGCTGTTGAAATAATATATCGGATCGACACAACGGAGTTGCCCCACCTATTTCAGGTGCGGTCTCACAAAAGAAGAAAAGACGCGAAGGGAATACTGGCGTTTGTGCCATCTCGTGATGCAAATATATAGGTACGGAAGGAAGTGCTTCGTTTGCAGTAAAAACTTTTGTGGTTCTGTTTCTGCGAACAGCATTAGAGAGGGAATCAGAATAAGTAAAGCTCTTCAACTTAAATCCATCAATAAACTTATCAAAGTCTGTAGCTGATTCTAGCGGAAAACCTCGAAACAGAACTACTCCGCTTCTGGCGGATTGCTTTAAAATTATTTGACACTTTTCTTCAAGCCAATCGTACATCGAGCCCGGATCGACGCTTCTATCTGCAGCTTCAATCACCAGCGGAAAAATGTCTGCATATAGTTGTTGCTTTAAAAGCGCTAGTTCAGTGACCGCAAAATCCACCGTCGACAAGGACGAGCGAGATTTTTTAGCGAGAGATTCTTCGGGCACGATCGAATTAATCATAAGAAGGTTTAATTAAAAAGTTCAGTCATAAATAGGATAAAACGTATTAAAGGCCAACTGACAAAAATCCCCTGGATCATTAAATCGTTTGTTTATGTTCAACGATGAAATTGCTGCCATTTCGTCTACAGATAATTCAAAATCAAATAATGCCAAATTTTCAAGCAGACGCTCACGACGACTAGTTTTCGGAATAATCGCAGTGCCCCGCTGAATCCCCCAACGTAAACATATCTGAGCCGGAGAGCGCCCAAGTCTTTGTGCCGCTTCTTTTACACAATTTTGATTCAGAACCGAATCATCCTCATTGGCCATACCCAAGGAAACATAGGACAAAGCACCCAGAGGCGAAAATGCTGTTACCGCAATATCATTATCCTGAGCTAACTGAATTAATTTATCTTGAACGAGATAGGGATGAGATTCGATCTGCAACATAGCCGGCTTGATGCGCGCGTAGGCCAGAAGATCATGTAGTAAACCACTGGTGTAATTACAAATACCGATATTCTTAACCAGGCCTTTATCCACCAAACTCTCCATAGCTACCCAGGTTTCATGCAGCGGCACCGGGTCGATTTCCATTTTTGGCGACGGGCGGCTGGGGTCGAATAACCACTCAGGCGGATAACGAAGCTCAATCGGAACATACTTCAGCGAGATGGGAAAATGAATTAGATATAGATCCAAATAATCTACACCAAGATCACTTAAGGATTTTCGACAAGCTTCTTCAACATGCTCTGAGCGATGAAAGGTATTCCACAACTTCGAAGTAACCCACAAATCACTTCGAGAGCAGGAATCTGCTCTCAAAGACTGACTAATACCCTCGCCCACCTCAATTTCATTGCCATAGTCAGCAGCACTATCCAGATGGCGATATCCAAGCTCAATGGCATCAACGACTACTTGAGCTGCATCAGTTTTCTCGATCTTCCATAGTCCAAGACCAACACTCGGCATTTCTAGACTCGCTAATTTTATTGCCTTTACCATTTATCCTAATTCCTTGTGTGTAGTTACTTCGTCTACTAGGGCTAACTCTCAATGGCAGCTAGGACTTATCTGTTTCAACTACTTCTTTCTTCTATGTTCAAAAATCCAATTTTTCATCGAGCTGATTACGATCAACAAATTGTTTAATATTGACAACAGCTCCGGACGAAATCGATTCTTGTGCGGCACTTGCCACTACCATTGCCCAAAGGCCCTGTATCGGTGTGGCACTATCGGTTTCCAGACCGTCCAATTGATCCATCAAAGCCTCATGCTCAAAATATGTTGCTCCATGATGACCACTTTCTTCCACAATGGTTGGATAAGTTATATCCGCACTAATATTCGGCTGCGTTATGGTGGCCGCCTGAACTTCGATTTTTATTGAGGCCTTCGATGATATTCCAGCGTCGAAGCTAGAGGATTCTGAGGCTATCAAGCGTCCATTTTCACCACAAACTATTAACTCTTCAACTAAATCAGGGCAAAACATATTCAATGTAAAATTGGCTCTAATTCCGTTCTCATATTCGATGATTACAAAGCCATGATCATCAACATCAGAACAAACACCATCCTGCTCAAAATTGAGAAAATTTACCGCTTGACCACCAGTAGCGACAACTGACCGCGGCCTTGAGTTTGCCATTAGATTGATTAAGTCGAAATAATGACAACACTTTTCAACTAGCGTTCCACCACTGTTGCTATTGAACTTATTCCATTGCTCTACCTTGTCCAGAAACGGAGGACGATATTCACTCATACTTATTGTTTTTACTTCACCTAAGATTCCCTTGGCATGTACTTCATGAAATGCATCGATATACTGAGCCTTGTAGCGATACTGCATCCCGATCTGCACGACTGCACTATAGGCTCTGACCATTTCAATAATTTCAGCCGCATCAGTCAAGCTAGTTGCCATTGGCTTTTCGAGAAATATTGCCTTTCCCGACGTTATGGCTGTTCGTAATACTTCGAAATGAGTGAAATTTGGAGTACAAATAAAAATTACATCCGTTGCCGAATCGGAACAAGCTGCTTCCAAGCTGTCATAGCGCAGAAGCGGCGAATCTGAATAACTTCGAAAGACTTCTTCTGCTTTATCCATGCTAGAACTATGAATATCAAACAATCCATATACCTTAGCTCTGCCTAACAATGCAGCTACTCGCATGTGTTCACGACCAATCATACCAGCGCCGATAATGACTATGTTGTGAATTGGATTTTGGTTTTTGTTTCGCCCTGCTCTTGCCTCTAGTGCAGCATCAACGCGTTGCTTCGCCGGTTCAGCGTAGAATTTTGGAAAATGAATGTCTGACTGCATGTCAGGTTCCTCCCTGAAGAGAATGCTGTCTGCATCTTCTGAAGACCCAGAGCCAAGTCATAATATTGATTACAATCAGAGTAAAAATAAGTGGCCAAAAAAGTGAACTAATTCCATTTACCAATCCAATTGGAGAAAACAAAAGGTAGAGAGCAACTATCGAAGACATTAATGTTGTTGCGCAGGGCACTGCGAATCGCCAAGGAGTTAGGTCAATAAGATCGCGAGTATGAAAAATCCAATCTTCGGTTCTCGGTTGGTAAAGACCAATCAACAACATGATCGCAATTTCAACAAAGAATAAAATTGCATAGAGATGAATAAAATGAATATTAATTACATCTCCTAGGACAAATTGAAACAAACCGTAAGCAATAATGTGGAAAACTATTACCACTTTTGCACCTAGAGCTGGAACGTGACGAGTAAAAAGTCCGATCAATACTATTGCAATCACCGGAATATTATAAAACCCAGTGAAAATTCTAATTATTTGCCAGAGACCTTCAGGCGCGTATTGTAGTAAAGGCGCAATAATGAAAGAAAATAGCGCGATGACAACACTAGCAATTTTCGCCACCTTCAACATTTTCGCTTCGCTTACTTCTCCTTTTTTAAGAGGTACATAAACATCGAGACAAAAAAGTGTAGCCGAACTATTCAGCAGAGAATTAAAAGAACTAAAAACTGCCCCCATTAATACTGCAAGAAAAAATCCTGTCGCGTAAACGGGTAACACATCTTTTACTAGTCGTGGATAGGCCAAATCTATCGAGGCCAAACCTTCACCATACATGTGAAAAGCTATGACCCCAGGAATCATCATCATAAATGGCACCATAACTTTAAAGAATCCGGAGAAAAGCACTCCTTTTTGACCTTCAGCCAGGTTTTTTGCGCCAAGAGTTCTTTGAATAACGTATTGATTCGTACACCAATAAAAAAGGTTGGCAAATATCATCCCGGTGAACAAAGTGCCGAAAGGCGTGGGATCAGTTGGCCCCCCGATAGCATTCAATTTTTGCGTATCTGTGGTAGTAATAATAGCAAGGCCATCAGCAACACTACCCTCGCCAAGAACTGATAAGCCCAGCCAAGGTACTGCAATTCCAACAATTAACAGACCAATACCATTTAAGGTGTCGGAAACTGCCACAGCTTTTAGCCCACCGAAAATAGCGTAAAGCGCACCAACACAACCAATGGATAGAATAGTTAGCAGCAAACCCTGACTATAGCTAAGAGATAACAACGTAGGTACATCGAACAATTGCAGAACAGCAATGGAGCCTGAGTATAACACTCCAGGAATAGTAACCAAGCCGTAGCCAACCATGAAAAGAATGACCGACATCCGTCGAACGCTGTCATCAAAACGATCGCTAAGAAATTGAGGAAGTGTAGTAAATGCGCCAGCCAGATAACGGGGAAGAAAAATAAACGCCATACAAATTGTAGCGAAACCTGCAGTGACCTCCCAAGCCATACTGCTGAGATTGAAACCGTAGGCGGAGCCATTAAGTCCGATTAACTGCTCAGCGGATAAATTTGTTAGCAACATGGATCCGGCAATGAATATTGCACTTAATCCGCGACCCGCAAGGAAGTATCCGTCTTTTGTATTAACTTCACCGCGGGTCTTGCGGTAGGAAATCCAGGCGACAAGACCCATGAAAAAAAAACAACTAAGCAGTGTTGAAGCTAAATCACTTGAATTCAAAATCTATACTGCTTCCCTTCGTTGCTTACAACTATAAATATGAAAATTATTGTGGCGAAAGTTTTCGCCAGACCAATTAAGGTCTTACTCGAACGTACTTTTGTAACTTTTGCGTACTGGGTTCGCCACCATACACGTTTCCTTCAGCGTCCACTGAGACAAATTCAGCTCCATTGCCTACTGTACTGCGTGGATCGCCCTGCGGTAATTGAATGAAATGATCAACCCAACCGAGATGGGCATCACCAATTCGAATGCCCATTTCCCAGCCTGGGTTTTGCACATCATCAGATTCAGAGTCTGCCACGTAGATATTGTCATGGTCATCAAAAAAGATTCCACTTGGACGACCAAATTGGGTCCACATGCCCAGGAAATTTCCTTCCTGATCAAACAACTGCAAGCGATTGTTTGAACGGTCACCGACAAAAATTCGACCACGTTGATCAATGGCGATGGTGTGCAGTACGCGAAACTCGCCCGGACCATAACCAGTTTTTCCCCATTCTTTGACCAAGTTTCCATTGTGATCGAATTTGGCTACTCGACTATTGCCATTTTCGTAATGACCATCTGCAATAAATACATTGCCATTATCGCCAACGACCACATCCGCCGGTGAAGTAAAATGATTAGCGCCATTACCTGACTCTCCAGGAGTGCCTAATGTCATCAATACGTCGCCAGTTGGAGAAAACTTGACCACGATATGACCACGCTCGTCGCCAGCAGGAATTCTTCCACTATTTACTGCATCAGTTACCCAGACATTACCATCGGGGTCAACATCGATACCATGCGGCCAAATAAACATACCTCCACCAAAACTCTCAACTACTTCTCCTGCCATATTGAATTTGATGACTGAGTCCAGATCAGAATCAACACATTCATCACCAAACCGATCGGAAGCAACTGCGTCACAGCGGATGACTGCCCAAACATGGGCACCATCTGGATCGACATCCGTATCGCCTACGGCACCAAAAGTTCTGCCATTAGGTAATTGTGCCCATGGCGTTACCGATGCGTAAGGATTCGAATAAGCTTGGGCATTTAAAGTGCCACTGAAAAAGATGGCAAGCAGGGTTACAGATACAAAAGACATAGCAAGTTTGGAAATTCTCATGGATAACTCTCCTCTTTATTATTTACTCTGGAGTTTACGATGTTTCTTCTAAGTTGATAATCACACCAGCCAGTCAAATAGGCAAGAACGATTTAGTGCTTAAAGCTGATAATCATTGGGCTAGGAAAGAATTACAAAAATTGCAGCGCCTCAACCTCTCGAGCAAAGTACTTCTGCAGAAACTCCACAAACAAGCGCACTTTGGTGGAGAGATGTCGGCGCTGCGGATAGATAGAAACAATTCGAGGATAAATAGTTCGCCAATCATTATTTGCGGCAACAAAATCAAGGTCTATAGCATTGCAGGTCGAGCAATTGTATCCTCGCTAGCATGGATTTAATTAGACAGAGTTATCAAAATGATATTGCAATGGAACATTGGCGAAGTCACTATTACTCGCATCTTAGAGATCGAGTTAAAAGTCGCTTACTATAAAAAATATCCCTTCATGCAGGAAGCTCACCCAGAAGCCTTAGCTGAAATTCCATGGCTGAGTCCAAATTTCGTCACTGACGATGGTGAATTAATTATTTCCATCCATTCACTCTTAGTCCAAACGCCAAAATTAAATTTGCTAGTAGATACCTGTGTTGGTAACGATAAAGCTCGAGCTATTACCGGCAACGAAACATTACACACGGAGTTCTTAAAAGATCTGGAGGCCGCTGGTTGTTCCAGGGAGAAGATTGACGCAGTAGTTTGTACCCACTTGCATGTCGATCATGTCGGCTGGAATACGATGAAAGTTGGCAACAATTGGGCTCCTACATTCCCGAATGCTCGCTACTTAATTGGGCGAATCGAATATGATTACTGGTCGCAAAGCGATGCCGATGATCAAATACCCGTAATGCTAGATTCAGTCACCCCAATTTTTGAAGCAGGGCTCGCGGATCTAGTGGATTTTAATCATGTCATCAGCCCCGAAATCCGGCTAATTCCGACCATAGGACACACGCCCGGTCACGTCAGTGTGGTTATTGAATCTCAAGGAGAAAAAGCGCTTATCACTGGAGATAGCATGCACCACCCCTGCCAGATTGCTCGACCCCACTGGACTGTGAGTTTTGATGAGGACGGTGATGCAGCGCAGCAATGCAGAAATACTCTGTTAGCGAATATCGCCGACACGGACACGCTGGTGATTGGTACTCATTTCGCAAGTCCCACTGCAGGAAAAGTGATTAGCGATGGTGAAGCTTACAAATTAATATTCTAAAGAAGTCACTCAATTTACCGCAGAGGGTGAACGGTAGGTATAAACTCCGGTAAAGAAAACACCGTAAACAAACAGTGCCACTGAAATTATCATTGCTGGGATGAGCCCATTGAGGGTTCCGAATCTTTCAATAATTAGACCTAACATCAGAGCACCAATTGGAGCACTCCCTAACAAGCCCAAACTATAAACTGACAGAATTCTAGCTCGAAACTCTGCTGTCGCTGATTCCTGCACGATAGATCGCGAGAGTGTCATCGTTATCCCCATATTTAATCCCCAGCCGATTGTTGCCAGCACCATCAACCAGAAGCTCGGCTGGATCCACATGACTCCTAAAATCACCATACGAGATAACTGCATCAGCAAAAATATTCTTCCCGGTCGGAGTAAAGGCATTAGCCGGATCATTATGAAATTAGAAAACGCAGCACTACCATAAAAAATTATCATCATCATGGATAATAAAAAAGCATCACCAGCATAAATCCGTTTGATAATAAATGGGAATACCGTCATGAATGCACCGGCATTAAAAATGCTAGAAGTGAAATTTATCATTAAGGCATGATAAATAACTTTGTTGTCATAGACTGCTTGGAGTCCTGCAGCAATAATCTTCCAGGCAGGAGCAGAATTTGTAATCTGATTAACCGGTTGTGGCTTAAGTCGACGCACAGCTAGAGCACCAAAGCCAACACATAAGGCTTGAAATGTAAGCACTGGAATCAGCCCAAGTTCATCCATGGTTCCTGCAACGCTTAGCCCCAGCATTTGGACTAAAAAACCTATAGCAGTTGTTGCTGATACTGCCTTTTGCACATTATTGCCAACAATACCGCTAAGAATAGCTTGTTGCGCAGGGCTGGAATAGGCAACCACAACACTCATTCCTAATCCCCAAACCACTACCGACCAAATACTAAGCAGCTCGAAATTTATTATGACGATTAAGAAGATGGGGAGAATTGGTGCCAATGCATAGACCTGCATTAGCATCGCCCGGGTGTCACGCCCATCGGCTCGCGCACCACCCAACAACATCAGAAAAATTCCAGGAATTCCACAAGCTGCTTGGATTATTCCCACTTGGCTGGCCGGCAGCTCTAAGATACCGATCAGAATCCAGCTCAATAGCAGCTGCTGCATCGCAAAGGCGATACCTGAAAATGAAGTAGAACCGAGATAATCTCGAAACTCAGGATTCTGTAAAATTCCAGGGAGACTCATCGAGGTTGAGTAACTATCAAGATGGGCGGCCTAACTCAATTAAAACGTAGCAATTGGGTTCAATGGTGAACCCATGCCTTTCTCAATTCGTAAAGGCGCAGCAGTAAACATAAACTCATAACGATTCAGCTCTTTAGCGGTTTCCGCCACATCAGTGAAATCTAAATTATCAAAAATTGAAACGCCAAGAGAAACTAGGGCAAGACTATGTAATGGAAGAAAAACACCCTCAATCCTACTTGGTGCAACATCGTTCCACATGTCGTGACCAATCATGGCTACACCCCGATCTTTCAGAAAATAAGCGACATCGGCATGGTAGCCGGCAACACCATCGGATGTTGGCCATGCGCCTAGAGCTTTTCTCCTCTTCCAACGACCGGTATGTAAAAGAATAATGTCGCCGGGCTCGACTTTAATTCCCTGAATCTCTTCAAGCGCTACAAGATCTTCATAATTAATAACTGTGCCTGGCTCAAGCCAACCATCCGCAGTTGCTTTGCCGGGCAGGAGTGTTGCATCAAAGAGAATTCCTCGGCTGAGGATGCCATCTTTATGCGCCATAATGCTGCCCCTGGGGCAACCGTCAGCGGCTTCAACATCCTCGTAGGGTACTCCATTGTAACCCTTGCCTTCGTACATAATATGACAATCCAGAGCATCAAGGTGACTGTGAATCGTACCATGATAGCTACCCGTATATTGATAACGGTCAGAGGCTCCCGTCGGGCTCACCCGCAAGACTTCCCGGTTTAACACTGCGGAGGCATCCACCGCCGGTTCCTGATTAACATTATGAGCCAATGAAACTGAAACACCCTCTCGCACTAACTTCGCAGCCTGTTTCCGCTTCTCTGGCGTTATAAAATTTGCTGCACCTAATTCATCATCATCACCCCATCTTCCCCAATTAGACAACTCATCCATAGCTCGATGAAAATCTGCCTCAGTTTCCATAGGAAGATGATTCTGCGCAGAAGCAACTTGAATCTCAAGAACTAATAAAACACATAGACCTAACTGACAAACTAATCGCAATATTCTTTCCGTCGCTGTTTTCATTACTGCTCCCAATAATTTTTATGAAAATATTTAGTCTTAATTATCAAATTCAGATTAACAACCTTCAATAATTATAGAATGATCAGTTTAATTCTAATTATCATCGAAGGCACCACTTTCTTCCAACCTAGCCGCTCTTAACATAGAGGTCATTGAATAATTTCCTTCATGACAAGCATATTCATAAAGCAATTGATCATTTGCCATTCTCCGCAATGGAATTTCAGCAGTGAATGATTGCGAATATATATTAGGATCTGTAATCGTATATCGAAATAATAATTCATTTTCTGAAACAGCGAAGTATCTTTCCACAACCTCAAACATTTCAGATGAAGGCATCGGTCGTATAGATTGTTCAGGCCTGAAATGTTTACTGTGAACTACAAGAGTATCTCCCTCATAGTGAGCTATAGAATCTCCCATCCATTTTCTTCCCTGCTCCAATAAATGCTTGTCTCCAAGACGAATAATCCTTACCAGACTGAAATATTCTGAAAGTATTACTATATAATCTTTGTTTTGGACTATTTGTATATTTCGAGCCGGATTATCCCCTGCCGGATTTCCATTCGAACCGCCTAGGATAAATATCAAGGGCAATTGCGCCCCTGGATTTAAACAACGATCTAAGGCCGTTCGGATTTCGGGGCCGTCAAAATTACCAAATCCCTGGGAGCGATACTGAGAATAGATATCCTGGTGATCTGCTCGCAGGGGCATGCGGCCATCTCCCGGATCTATGATTAAAGAAGTTCTGTACTCTCCATTCACTTTAGCCACAGCTGTAGGCATAATTTCAAAATTACCATCTGCAGTATTGTCCAAATCACCGCCCAACTGAGGCGCTGGCCGGTTAGGGTCAATAGGAGCCTGTCTCATCGCATCTCTTTCAAAGGCGTCGTTAATTAAGGCCTCAGCTTCTTCCAAAGAGTAAGTCCGTTTACCACCCAATGCTAATGGTCTTTGCAATGGCGTTTGGTAGGGGTTAGTCCAGTTTCCCTGCAAATCTGGGTAGCCCTCAGGAGTACGAGGTGCTTGCCAAATCTCAGAACTTTCTTGGCCGCTTGCCTGAATGGCTGTTTGAGTGATTTCTTGAGTAGAGTCCTGAGCAGAATCTTGACCAGATTGCTGAGCGAACAATACCGATGACATTATAAGATTAAGCCCCAGAACTGCTGTTACGCAAGCCTGAGTACCAAATTGCCGATT
>TARA_B110000438_G_scaffold1442_1_pt1 | contig 15647 bp, 10 predicted proteins | sample TARA_B110000438 | Tara Oceans TARA_B110000438 (sample SAMEA4398413) | marine metagenome | biome: Polar Biome; feature: [MES] marine water layer (ENVO:01000295) within the mesopelagic zone...; material: water (ENVO:00002006), including particulate matter (ENVO:01000060) such as...... | reverse complement strand
GGAAAAACAACTACAGCCTGGCCGATAGCAACCCCTGATGAACCCGAGATGCCAGGAAATACAGTATCAGAAACTTTATGACCTGATGGGCTGAGGCCCTCGATCGCACCTGTCGCTTCTGCATGGGCGATCACACCGGCTAATTGAGCTGAGAGAGTAATTAAAAATGCTTCTTCTCCTTCATCAAAACGGCGCCGTTCTTCATGCTGAACAACGAGTACGCCAAGGACAGAGCGATGGTGAATAATTGGTACGCCGAGAAAGGCATGGAAGACTTCTTCACCGGTTTCTTCGATATAGTAATAACTGGGGTGATTGGATGCATCTTGCAAGTTGATAGGTTCAGCGTGCTTTGCGACCAAGCCTACTAAACCTTCGCCTAGCTCAAGGCTGACATGTCCAATCGCTTCCTCTTTTAATCCTTCGGAAGCCATTAAGACATGGCTATTGATATCGGTGTCTAGCAGATAAACAGAACAAACTTGAGTAGAGAGTGCTTCGCGAACCCGATGAACAATAATGTTCAATGCGGATTGCAGATCTTTCGCCGCATTGACCTTTTGAACGATGCCTCGTAGTTGTTCGAGCATACCTCATCCCGGCAACACCGATTCAATTATTCCAAACTATACATTGAGTGCTCTCGCATTATGAGAGAAAGGTTTCCCCAGCACAGCTTAATCGGTGGATATTCTAATTAGTTAACAGAATTTTGTTATTGTTGATTTACGTAGCTATTAAGCGGAGCTTCTAATTCTGTAAGAGCCCGGCGATAAACATCTCTCTTAAATTCAATAACTTGTCCAACTGGATACCAGTATTTCACCCATCGCCAATCATCAAATTCTGGGCGCCCAGCCCGGCTTAGTTCTACCTTACTATCTTTGCCCTCCAAGCTTAATAAGAACCACTTTTGTTTTTGCCCGATGCATAGCGGGTCTTTGTTATAGCGAATGAAATTTTTTGGCAGACGATAATGTAACCAGTCTGTAGTTTGATAAAGAATTTTGACATCCTTTTCTATCAATCCAACCTCTTCATCTAACTCACGATAGAGGGCTTGTTCCAGAGATTCACTTTCTTTTATGCCTCCTTGAGGAAATTGCCAAGCCGACTGCCCGATTCGTTTTGCCCACAGCAAATTACCGTGCTGGTTACAAATTACAATTCCCACATTTGGGCGGAAGCCCTCTGAATCAATCATACGTATAAATTATTAGACAAATATTTTTCGCTATTGTTTCACACTATTTCTAAATGGATCAATGGCGAAAGCACTAAGAAAATCCATTTTTATTATGCCTATCAGATACTTAGACGTTATTTACGGGTCTCGGTAATAAATAATTTCTGAGGAATTTAGTGCGAGTTCGGTAGATCCTCACTATATAATGTGGTTTTTGGACAGAATCGACATGACACAGCGCCTCGCCCTCTTTGATTTAGACAACACTCTGCTTGCTGGAGATAGCGACAATGCCTGGGGAGAATTCTTAGTAGTAGAGGGTTTAATTGATGATATTGCACACCGAAAAATCAACGCTAAATTCTATAAAGACTATTTAGAAGGTGTCTTGGATATTCATGCCTATGTCGCTTTTGCTTTGTCGCCAATACTTGACTATACAGAATCAGAGCGAAACGCATTGCATACCAAGTATATGCAGGATTCGATAAATCCAATTTTATTGGAATCAGCATTTGACTTAGTTGCAAAGCATAAAGCTGCTGGAGATTTTTGTTCAATAATTACAGCGACGAATAACTTTCTAACGAAGCCAATTGCGCAGTTGTTCGCAATAGATCTATTGCTTGCAACAGATGCGGAAGTTATTGACGGTAGACTAACCGGCCGTATTGATGGTACGCCTTGTTTTCAAGAAGGTAAGGTAAGGAAACTAGAACAGTGGCTGACTCGATCAAATTCGACACTTTCTCTTAAAAACAGTGTGTTCTATACAGATTCAATTAATGACTTGCCGTTGATGCAGAAGGTCTCAGAGCCAATTGCGGTTGACCCAGATCAAAAACTTGCTGTGGTTTCGCAAAAAAAAGGTTGGCAAATACTAAGCTTGCGTGGATAAATGTTTATCGAGAGCATAAATTTATCAGCAAATATAATCGATAATGATAATTTAGAGTTGATAGAAATAAAACTTTCAATGCTACTCTAGCTTATTTGAATCTCTACCATTAAATCATCTGCTATTTGTTCAATCCTCCGTTGCAACACTTCCGGCTCTAAATCTACTGGTACTCTTAAATTGGCTTTTGCCTTAAACAATACATCATTGGACATTGGCGCCGGTGCACACTCTGTGGAAAGCTGTTCCACGTTGATTGACAGACTCATAAGGACATGAGAAATTTCTCGAATTATTCCAGGTCTGTCATTGCCAACCAAATTTAGCTTAACAGCTTGTTGAAACTCTATGTCTCCGTCAGCATCAGCTCGCTCAATCACTAACTTTAATTGATCTGAAATATTTTCTAATGCTTGAATAAGCTTGTCCACATTATTGTCGTTAACACTAACGCGCAGAATTCCTGCGAATTTTCCAGCTAACTGCGACATGCTGCTTTCCAGCCAATTTCCTGAGTTATCTGAAATTATTCGAGCAAGGGACTCAACCAGCCCCGGCTTATCTTCACCAATTGCCGTGAGTACTAAATAAGTAGTCATCGTTTACCTCTCGAAAAAAATAAAAACTAAACCAGCCAACTAAAACAATGGGCCTAAAGTTTAGAATAAGCCAATTTGTTGATTAATAATGTCATTCATAGAAGACGATTTAAAGATAAGAATAGCATCAGCAATAGGTGTCAACTGTTTATCAATGTAAAAGTCAAAATCGATTGATGCTTGGCGATACTGACGAGGTTCTGGACCATTGGTTGTCATAAAGTATTCAATCCAACCCCCTGACTTATAAAGGCTGGGTAGTTTTCTCTCGTCACGAATTACTTCTGCTTTGCGCGCAGCCTGGACGTGAGGAGGCACATTCTTTACATAGTCATCCAATTTTCTGCGCAAGCGCTTTCGAAGCACCAATTCGTCTTCAAACTCTCCATTCAACAATTTTTTGACGATATTTTTTACATAGTCATCAAACGGTTCATCAAGGAATACTTTTTTATACAACACTTTTTGAAACTCACGGGCTAAAGGAGACCAGTCACTGCGGACGGATTCTAAGCCTTTAAATTGAACTTTATTATCTGCAAGTAGACCCGCGTAACGTTTTTTACTTCCCACATCGGAGCCTCTTATTGTAGGAATTAAAAATTTTTGATAATGAGTTTCAAACTGAATTTCTAGAAAACTAGTAATACTATGTTCTTTTTCTAATTTTTTATTCCACCAATTGTTTAAATCTTTAGAGATGCAAGCGCCAATTGATGCAATTTCATCCTTTTTAACGTTTCCTAGAAGTACAAATACAGAATCCGTATCTCCATAGATAACCTGGTAACCTTTATTTTCTATATATTCTTTGCTCTGGATAATAATTTCATGGCCACGTTTCGTAATTGAGCTGACTAGGCGCGAATCAAAAAATCGACACCCTATAGTGCCTAGTACTCCATAAAATGAATTCATGATTATCTTTATTGCTTGAGAGAGCACTTCGTTATTATTTGCTTTTGCTCTGTCTCGAGCTAACCAAAGGTCCTCTATAAGTTCAGGCAATATATATTTGTCACGGGAGAAAAGGCCACCGTCGTAACCCTCGATAGCACTATCTTCAATTAACCCCTCAATCAGCGCCAGTGGATCCACATGAAAACTTCGGATGATACTCGGATACAAACTTTTGAAGTCAAGGACAATAACGTTATCGTGGATTCCGGGTATCGACCGCATAACATGTCCTCCCGGGCTCATATTCGAAGGATCTAGTTGGTCCAGTGTCGGTGCGACAAAACCTTTACGATGTAATTGCGGTAAATAGAGAAAATCGATAGCTGCTACAGATCCGCCATAGCGATCTAATTCCAAGCCTGTTAACTGACTCCGTTCTATGGCAAAACCAAGTAAATTCTCTTTCTCAAAAATATCCCAAACTAGCCGACAGTCTTCGAGGTTGTAATTGGCTAAGGCTGATTTGTTTTTTAGAAATAGCTTGCTTATTTCCTCGCTTCTTTGCTCAACGTCTTCTACTAGCTTGCCTCTTTTGAGCAGGCGACGAGACACGTATTCTAAAGAAAAATTTTCAAACTGATATGTAGCTGAGCGCATTAGCTCTATTCCGTCAAGAATCACACGGCCGGGAACTAAAGCGTAAAATCGCTGATCACTATCTCTGGATTGTCGCCAATTAATTAGTTCATTGTTCCTACCAAGTGTTAATTTAACACTCGCTCTATCAGCGAAATCTTGTAAGCATTTCAAATCGAAATTAACAACATTCCAACCGATCAACACATCGGGGTCCAATTCAGCAATAATTTTCAGGAAGGCTTTAAGCAAATTTTTTTCATTGGCATAAAACTGCAAGTCAATAGAGTGCTTTTGGTCAGATTGAATTACTCTACTTTTTTCCTCTCCTTCCCCAATCATAAGAACTTTAGCAATATGATCTGAATACAAGGCTATCGAGTAGAGTTGGTTAACGTCATAATCCGTTTCTATATCTATTGAAATAGCACTTAATGTTGGTCGATAGTCTGTTGCTTTGAGACGTACATTAATGAGGTTTTTGTAAAGTTCTTTGTCTTGTTGCTCAGCTTGAACTTCAACGGCACCTTTAATGAATCTTTCCATCAAGAAACGATCTGTAGGTTTAATATCTGCTTCAAGTAATCGAATATCTCTTATTGCTAATCGATCACGATTATCGAATAGTTGTCGTTGACTGGAGAAGTACAAAGCCGATACTTCTTGCCTTGTAAAATCTAGAAGCTCAGTCGGGTTTATGCGCCAGGTTTTTTGACCTTTTAGAATTTTCTTCACTTCACCTGTTTGGCGCGAGGGAAAGAAACAAACTACTTCCTGTCTGGGCAAATGAAGCCGAAGTGGACCTTTGCTCGAGGCGAACCAGAAAATTAATTCCAATCCAGTACTAGACTCTTTCCACTGCCGAGTTAGGAGAAAGGCACTTAAGGGAGGGGATTGTTTAGAGACTACAATCACGCCTCCAGAATACTAGGGGACCTTTACAAATAACATGAATTGGCATGCAAAAATCCCTTAGACGAGGATACTCGAAATCTATTCTTAGATAGTTACCTGACGAGGGAACTGCCCAAAATCTTCCCAAAAACTAACTTTCTCAGGAAGTTCCTCATTAGTCGCTTGGACATTTCCATTTATGTCGGTGACTCGAGAGACGATAGTATGCTCTCCAGTGCCAGGATTACTCCAATCGAAACTAAACAATTTCCAAGAGTACTTAGTATTCCGCGGATTCAATTCAGCTCTTTGCCATGGCCCATCATCTACTTTGATTTCGACGCTTTCGAGAGGTGTACCATCGTTAAGCACGAACCCTTGTATTGAATATTGTCCGCCACTTTCTATCACTCGAACTATGGCAGATTTGAGATTAAGGGTTGTCACTGAATTTTCTACCCAACGCTCAACCCCGCCTACGTTTGTTTTCTTCAGGGTGACATAATCACGACCCATAAAGCGCCCCATATAACGGGTATCTTGGACATGGATTTGGGTTAGCCATTTAACGTTAGCAACTCCATACCAGCCAGGAACGACTAGTCTTAGTGGTTTTCCATGATAATGAGGAAGAGGTTCCCCATTCATTTCAAATGCGAGCATGTTTTCGCTACGCAGTGCATCTGGTATAGATAAACTCCGCGCAAAGGCTTTCTCAACTTCTCTGCCACGAATCTCTTCAGTTGCTGTATCAGCAGCGAAAAATACGACTTCCTTCGCGCCTTCCTGAATACCGGCTCTCTCCAGAATACTGCTCAATGTGACACCTCGCCAATTCGCATTCCCGATTAGGCCATACAATAATCTCTGGCTATTTCCACCGCATTCGAAACCTACTTGTTGCTCGATAACATCACCATTCATTAAATCACTTAGTGAAAGATCGAGTTCGTTATCAACCATGCCAGTTACTTTTAGCCGATACGCACTATTGTCTACCTCCGGCTGACCGTAGTGTTGAACCAGGTAGAAATCATCATTGCCTGTGAAGAATGAGTTAATTTCCCGAGTGTCTTGCCAGTGAGTGGTGTTAGGCTCAATAGGGCGCCATTGAAAGGCTTCAGACGCATCATCAGTGAAAGGCACTAAGTTTTCTCCTTGTGCCAGTGCTGGAAAAAGCAAGCCAGGGGCAGTCACTGCACCTGCAGCTAACACACCAGTGCCTAGAGCACCTTTAAGGACATCGCGTCGACCTTTATCTTCAGGGTTCATTGTTGTCATCTCTCTTATTTTTTGGCCCATTCCGACAATTTAAATTTGGGCGGTTATAGTTTTAAATTAGCAAGCGATTAACCTTATCACAACAATACTACTTGGTCCCATTCCGAGGTCTCATCTTAACGAGTCTATTTCCTCTTTTAATACATAGCCCTTCAGTGCTGATGTCCGCCCGCACCATGAACATGGCCATGAGCTATCTCCTCAACAGTAGCATCGCGAACCGTATCAACTTCAATTTCATAGTGCAAAGTACGACCTGCAAATGGATGATTAAAATCAACGTCAGCTGTGAATTTTCCCGCTTTTAGTATAATTGCGTTATGCCAGCCTCTTTCCGACCTTGCTCTAGCAAGGCCCCCAACTGCAGCTTTCTTAATTCCATCGGGTAGTTGCAAGTGTTTTAAAGGAATGCGTTGAAGATGCTCTGGATTGCGCTGACCATAGGCTTCGTCAGGCGCCAATGTAATTTGGATTTTGTCACCTTTTTGTTTTCCATCTAGTGCTTTTTCAACACCGACAATGACGTTATGGAAACCATGGAGGTAATACAAAGGTTCTCGATTATTGGATTGCTCTAACCACTCGCTATGTTCGCCTTGCTCATTGACCTCACATAATCGAAAGTGAAACGCGACTACCTTATTCGAAGTTATATGGCCATTCGATGTTTCCGCTGGTTGAGAAGCTTCATCTTGTGTATTTTTAGATTCAGTCATGTGTGATCGTCATGTTGAGATTCATTCTTCAGGATTCTATCAAATAGTTCAATAGACTCACTATAAATTTAAAGCTTCTGTTGACTACTTTGATTAATCGATAGAGGTTCCCAGCTGAATTAAAGAAATATTTATCATAATAAAGCGGTTGTGTTAACTTAAACTCCCGCTAGTTGAATAAGCATTCAGTAATTACTAATTGTCAACAAATAAATTGACTACAGGCGCGCAAGTATTGATTTCTAGGCGATCCTTAAGTCTCAATGTTTGTGTCAAATATTGTGGATTATCCCCAGTACTCAAAATTTTTGTTCATTGCGTTAAGTGTTAAGAAAACGTCAGGCAGCTGCGATTAAAAGCTGGTTATTCGATGAACAAAGGAACACGATTACTCGATGTCTCGCGAAAACAATTGAAAGATATCAAAACTGTTCGCAACTATAGTTGTCACTGAGATCTAGAACTTTTGGCCAACATGAAAGTAATCTATAAAACCAGCATAGATGAATTGATAGGTGGGCTACCTGGCGATTACGACTCTGACTATTTTATTAGGCCAAGAAAACGGCGCAGTTTAAAGGATCACTTAGTAAAACTTTTTACCCGTTTTATTTTGGTTCTCTCGTAAATTTAAATTTTCGTTTAACGATATCCGGAATTGAGTATTTCGAGCGAGGTATTCAAGAACCTCACTTCCTCTGCAATTCATAGCTAGGCCAGGATTAGGCTCGGCAAACTCGGCACCAAACCTCTATTGCGATGTTCTATTACGCTCATTGAAAGTGTCCTCAATTAGCCGAAATACGCGGTTTCATGTATACTTGCCGGCTTTTGAAGTAGTGAGAAATTGATATATGGCTAGCAAAGCATCAAAAAAAGACGCGGTGGTTAATACCCGCGCTGACCTCGCAGTGCATATCGAAGCGTTCTTGAAAGCAGGAGGTAAAGTGCAACAAATTCCATCAGGTGTTAGTGGTCAGACCTCGACTAGTGGCCCACGACAGATAGTGCTAAGCCATAAAACCAGTTGATAAGAATTATTTCTTAAAAAACAGAGAGATAGATAAGTTTCTCTGTTTTTCCAGATTCTGTAGTTTATGATTAAGCGGTTTATAGTTGGGTAACTTGATACCCTTTTAGTTCTAGTAGCTTCAATAAGCCCTCATCTCCGACTAAGTGAGCCGCGCCAACTAAAACGAACTCGGTGTCATTATCTTTCAGCATCTGATCAATCTGAGGGATCCAATTGAGGTTTCGCTGCCTTAGCAGGCTATTGTAGAGTTCCGGCGCCTCATTTTTCATTTCATTAATAAACAAATCTGCTAACTCGCTGTTATTGCCTAATCTCCAGGCTGCAATCATACCATCCATTAGATCAGCTGTTTCTTCAAGATCTCGCAAAGATAGAAGTATAAATTCGCTCTCGTTACCCTCGCCCATTGATGCAAGAAAGCCTATCTGCTCCATAACCGTTTCCAGTTGGCCGATGGATTTAGAATCGCTAATTGCCCGCGTATTAAAATAAGCATCGACTCCTTCCGGAGTAAATCCTATCCGTTGAAATTCCATCACTTGGAGCATACTCACAACCATACCTGGTTTGAATTTCTCCATCATCATTAAGGGAACTCCGGCTTCTTCAATGTAATCTGATAATGCAGCGTAGGCTTCGTTTGACAAAACGCCTTTTAGCGAACGTCCATCTTGATAAGTAAGCTGTTGTAACATCTGCGTTTGCACCGACAAGTCTGACATTGCACTTAAATCAGTTTCAAAATATATCTGCGAGGAATTTTGGTAGGCTTGTTCATATTCTTCGGGCAGCGGATAGTCACTTGGGCGCAGCAGATGAACTGTGCCGCCCAAATAGACTGAATTCAAACCTGAGGTAATTTGCCAAACTGCAGAATCTGCAATTACTCTATTAGTGATCGGAAATGTAAGCAAAAAAGGCAATAAGAAGTAAGCCATCCTTATGCTTCTCAACACTCTCTGCGCTTTAAACATGTTCAGTTTTTGCTTTACACTACATACTCTCTGTATTTTGTGCACTGTCCTTTTCCCCAATATTCTCTTTATTCTCATAGCTGAACCCTTACCAGTTTCTGTCGCAATAAATTTGAATTAAGCTAGTATGCGCAAGATCGTATAAAAAGCCAATTTGAGTCATTATCAGCCATGTCAAAGCTTCTATTCAAAATGCGCCATGTCCCTGAAGATGAAGCCCAGGAAGTTCGTGAATTGTTGGCTAGCAATAAAATTGAGTTTTTCGAAACTTTTGCTGGAAACTGGGGTGTCTCGATGCCAGCACTTTGGCTAAAAAAAAAGGGGCAGTATAAGCGCGCACGGAGACTCATCGATGACTATCAGCAACAAAGATCTTTAAAAATGCATGAAGAATATGAGCAAGAAAAACAAAGTGGCGAAGCTAAAACTTTATGGCACAGTTTTACCGAAAATCCATCTCGTTTTATTCTTTATATGGGGTTAGCCGTTGCGGTGCTATATTTTTCTTTAGCGTTCTTTTTAACGTTCTGATCAGGAACGACTAATTAGGCATATACTAGAAATCATCTGTTTCATAAGTACGTTCATTGTCATGAATAGTTAACGTGTAATCTTTTTCTATTAAATTGTAGTATCGAGCTAATGATGACTTAGAATCAACTCGTATTCATGAAACCAATCCATATAAGCCATTAAAAAGTTCGGTTAAAGAATGCAGAATTTACTTTCCAGAAATGCGAGCCGGTGTTCAATAATTGATCAGTAATAGGAACTTTACTCTTAGTTGTAGTTGTTATATAAGAAATGTAGAAATGTGTTGGAAGTTCTAACAGGGGGAGCTTTCTGACATCCATGGCTACCCTGGTATTCAAAGGAGGTGATCCCATCAATAGTCAATCTATTAAGGGAGCCTCCGGTTATTTCTACGCTTAGTCAGTGTTGAAATGCTGGAGGGGAATATTTAACAATTTTGATATTCCTTCGCTCCCACAAGTAGTGGGTCCCGTTGTTGCTTCGGCAGCAGCGGGATTTTTTTTGTCTCTCAAGTATGTTTTGGTCGGGTTGGGTTGAATTACTCAAAGACTACCTAAATAATTTCGTAAGCGTATTGGGAAATTTCTTTTAAGCAACATTTGATGCGTATTCCATTCCTGTTGTGGGTCTACTTCTCTCAGATAATGGACTTCCCCACTATCTAACACTGCAATTGGAATACCCCCTTGAAAGAGGACTCGGTTCTTAAGGAGTCGGGGTAATTTGCGATTAGGTAAAGTAAGATTGAGTAAATTCAGTGGGTCAGTAGCTGACAGGCAATAAAATTTTTTATTAGAAGAATTTGTAATTTTCTTATTAAACTTGCGCAAATCATCAACAGTTTCAGGAAAAGCAAACTGCTCCCCACCAACTCCAGCAACAAACCTGCCACCTCTCAGGACACCACGTAACTCTAGTTTACGCAAATGCATTAGCAGAACACGCCAAGGTGGTGCGAAAGATTCTCTTTCTAACAATGACCGAATTAGTACTCCCCATCGTTGCAGATAGATACTAATTAATCGCTCCATTTGCTCATCATCTAACGCTTCCCATTTGTACGATATCTTTTTCCTAATTTCAACCGTAGCCTCGACCTTTGCCGTTGCTCGCTGATAAGTATCAAGCAAGCTCCAACGGCCTGCATCTTCGATTCCGAACATTGCTTTACGGCCACGCCGTCTACGCGCACTCGGTTTTTTATTAGCAGGCGTTAGCAGTGCGCGCAATCCAGTGTAACTATCACTGCAAATTCGGCCATAGCTTACGAGTTCCGCTAAACCTTCTTCCAGCTGCGTTTTTAATAATCTAGTACGGCTTTGAATTTGATCAAAAAAACTAGCACCGAATTGTTTTAAGTCGTCCTCAATTCGAGTAGCGACCGCGCTGTATTCAATTACTTCTTCTCTTACCTGTGATTGCGCTAATGCTTGCCAAATATCCAAATTCTGCCTACTAGCCATTGTGATCGGTGTACTCTTAACGGGACCTGAAGATTTTCGTTTGCCAGGCCTATATAAATTTGAAGGCAGACTATAACGACCCCAAGCAACTTTGCCGCTAATGCATAGGACATCGAGCCAGCTAGGATCATAATTTTTTATACGTGCTGGGTAAATGTCTGCTTCCCAAGCGCCAGCAGGAGACGCGACACCATCCAAAAGATTTAGCGCGTTCTGCAGCTGTGTCTGTCCATCCAAAGCAGGAGCTGTATCTACTGTTTTTTCTGATAACGATAACAACTGATGCTGATCGAATAAAAACTCTGTGTAGGCTTCCAATGAAACAGGCTTAATCGTCTTGCGGTGTGCATCGATGGTATAGCGATGAATTCTTTGTAGTAGGCGACGCTCACACCATTCCGTTGTTTGATTCTTCTCTGAGCCTTCTCTAGCTACCGATTGTCGGGAGCTAATTGGAGTAAAGTTTCCTTGAAAGGCAAACCCTTCTACTTCCAATGCTATGAGTGCTGCTTCGATTTTCCTTATACTGAGATTAAGCTCACTTGCAATCCGTGGAGCAGTCACAGGACCTAAACCTTGCAGCCTACCTCTAACTATTTCGATTAATGCTGTTTCGGGCGTCCACTCTTTACTTAGGAGCGAATCTGGTAAATTTACTTTTTCGTCAAACTCAATGAATAGGGTTTTAAATTGCGGCGATAATTCAGTAGCGATCCACAATTTTTTAGGGTGGCTTTGTAATTGCAACAAACGGCCGTCACTGGCGAGCTGTTCTTGCCAACGCTGGTATTTCTGTTGCTCAAATTCCTGGTCAGTGATGTAAGCTAATGACAAGAGCCCATCATGAAGCTCTTCTGCACTTCTAACAAATGGCCATGCCTCTTCTTGAACTCGAACTATTGCATCAGCGTCGAGCAAACTATAATCTTTTGCCTCGGCTGGATCTGCCCAACTTCTATTACGGATTGCATTGGTTCTTCTTTCTTCGAAAGGTGCGTCATCCAAAAACGCATAAGGTCTGGCGTTAATGATTTCCTGTGCAAATGGGGATGGTTCTCTTAAATCTTTTGCAATCAACGTTAATTCATTATTTTCAATACTGACGATAAGCTGTTCTAACTCGACTATATCCATAGCTTCCGTAAGACAATCGTTAATTGTTTGATTAACTAACGGGTGGTCTGGTACGTTTCGCCTACCAGTGATATTTTCCTGGCAAGCGATTTGATCTGGAAAAACATGAGCCACAAGGTCTTCAGCGTCCATGCGCTGAAACTGTGGCGGAACCCGTTTGCCATTTCTATTACGCTGAATCGCCAATGAGCGAGTCGCATTCCAACGCCATCGTACTTCGAACATGGGCGCATCTAATATGGCCTGAATTAATACTTCTCGAACAGTAGCACTTTGCAGATACTTAAAAACGTCGTCTAAAGGAAAACTATGTACCGAGCCCAGTGAAATAACTATGCTGTCTTCATTAGCTGCTGCTTGTAACTCGAAATTAAATGATTTACAAAATCGCTTCCTTAGAGCAAGACCCCACGCGCGATTTAGTCTGCTGCCAAAAGGCGAATGAATAACAACATGCATGTCACCAACTTCATCAAAAAACCGCTCCATAACAATTGACTCACGTGTTGGCATTACGCCCAAAGCATTTAAACCAGACTGTAAGTACTCAGTAAGTTGCACTGCTGCTGATCGAGGGAGGCTTATCTCATCTGCCAAAAACTGAATTGCCCCATTGGCCGAATCACTTATAAGCAAATCAGAGATTGACTGTTTAAGATTAGAAACTGCTAGCGAGAGTTCTTGAGTGCGGCCCAGTCCTTCGCCAAACCAAAAAGGAATAGTTGGTTGCATGCCCTCCGCATCTCTGACTCTTACTTTAAGACCATCAATGCGTAACATTTGCCAGGCATGTGTGCCTAGGGTAAATACATCACCAGGGAGCGCTTCAAGCGCGAAGTCCTCATTAAGGCTTCCGACTACAATATCTTCTGGGTCTAGTACTACCTGATAATCAAACATATCAGGTATAGCGCCACCATTCGTTATCGAAATAAGGTTTGCACCACGGCGCGCCCTGATTTTATCGTTAATTGCATCCAAATGAAGATGAGTACCGCGCCGACCGCGTCGAGTAGTATAGCCTTCCGATAGCATACGAATCACTGTGCCGAACTCATCTCTTGATAAATGTCGGTAAGGATAGGCACTGGCAAAGAGAGAATAGAGTTTATCTAAACTCCAACCTTCAGTATTGTCACCGCCATTATTTGCGGCGGATGGGTTTGATGAAACTTCTGCAACTATTTGTTGAGCCAGAATATCCATTGGTTGCTCTGGCATTACGATACGATCTAGTTTGCCTTGCTTAACACTTTGCAATAAAGCGGCTGCTTCAACCAGATCATCTCGCGTTAAAGGAAATAAAATTCCTTTCGGAGTTCCGTGAATAGAGTGACCACTTCGACCTACACGTTGCAGGAATGTCGCTATACTCTTCGGTGATGAAAACTGTACAACCAAGTCCACCGATCCTATATCAATTCCAAGTTCCATAGATGCTGTAGCAACTAAGACTTTCAAATTACCTGCTTTAAGTTTTTGTTCAGCATCATGACGAAGATCTTTACTCATACTCCCATGATGTGAACAAACAGATTTGTTACCAAGACGCTCAGAAAGTGCAAGTGCGAGTCTTTCTGATAAGCGTCGGGTATTTACAAAAACTAAAGTGGTTTCATGCTGTTGAATTAGTTCAACCAGGCGCTGGTAAAGCTCTTCCCAAACTTCATTACTCATTAAAGCCGTCAGCGGAGAACCAGGCACCTCTATGCTAATTTCAATCTCCCGTCGGAAACCAGCATTGACAATTTCACATTCGACATTAGATTTTACCCCACCTTTCTCATCTTTCTCGTCCGTTATACCCTCATTGCCAACTAAATATCTCGCTACCATATCAATGGGCTTCTGCGTTGCAGAAAGCCCAATTCGTTGCAAATGCTGACCCGAGTTAACACGGATCAGATTTTGTAGACGCTCGATAGAGAGTGCGAGATGAGAACCGCGCTTGTCCCCTAACAGGGCATGAATCTCATCCACGATTAAGGTGGAAACCGTGGAAAGCATGGTCCGACCACCGGCACTGGTGAGTAATAAATAAAGTGATTCAGGCGTTGTCACCAAGATATGAGGAGGATTCTTTACCATTTTTTGGCGTTCACTTGCCGGTGTATCCCCAGTCCGAACTGCTATAGAGATATCCACCGGGGCCTGACCTAGCAAGTGCATGTGCTCAGCAATTCCATCCAGTGGAAGTTCTAGGTTCTTATAGATGTCGTTACTAAGAGCTTTGAGCGGCGAAACATAAAGGATTTGCACACCATCACTTAATTGTCTCTTTACTCCGCGCTGCACTAGGCTATCGATAGCCGCATAGAAAGCAGCCAAGGTTTTACCGCTGCCGGTAGGGGCTGCTATGAGCGTGTGTTTACCACTCTGAATCGCAGACCAGGCCTGGGCTTGAGCCTGAGTTGCCTGACCAAACTGAGATTCAAACCAATTTGCACTGGCAGGATGAAAAGTTATTAAGGACATGTCTTGGACCGACCGCGCCAGATAGCACTAAAATACTGTATGGATATACAGCTTATTGGACTCAAAAGGAGTTTGCAAGAACAAGCTCAGATAGCATAAACCCCATTATAATTGGGTCTAAAAGAAGCGGAAGTATCCTGAAATTAGCTAGAAAAAAGTTAAAGGACTTGCAGGAAATAGACCGAAAATTGCTCCCGATGGTCTTAATTGAGAGCTAGTTGGATTGACACAGGGCAGAAGCAACGCTAGTTTAAATATTCAACACTAGAGAAACTTTTTGTGAATGACATAAATAATCACCAACTTCCCAAACGGATGCAGGGTTATATGCGCGTTTTCTGGAAAGAAAATCGACAATTCTTTGCTCTGCTTTTCTGCATTGTTTTCTTTAAAAGTGCCATTGCTGATCTAAGTTCGATTTCTGGAGCATCCATGCTGCCAACGCTCTTGGATGGCGACAAAGTTTGGGTAAACAAACTCGCTTACGATGTAAAAATTCCTTTTACAGAAATTTCTCTGGCTGAAGTTTCTGACCCCATTCGTGGTGACATCGTCATCATAGATTCCAAAGTCGCAGATAAGCGTTTGGTAAAACGCATCGTTGGAATTCCCGGCGATACTGTCTATATGCAAAACAATGCTTTGGTCATTAATGGCGTCGCAGCCGATTACGATGTGTTGTCACGAGAAGGAAATTCTGTAATTATCGAAGAGCATTTGCCAGACAAAGTTCATCGAGCCAGGCTAGCTAATGGCTTCGCTAATCGGGGTCGCCGCAGTTATGGACCAACAGTTGTGCCTAGTGATCAGTACTTTGTGTTAGGTGACAACCGTGACAATAGTGCTGATAGCCGCACCTACAGTTTTGTGCCAAGAGAAGAAATTATCGGCCGCTCTTCCTCTGTTGTATTCTCGCTAGACAGT
>TARA_B110000438_G_scaffold62609_3_pt1 | contig 15648 bp, 27 predicted proteins | sample TARA_B110000438 | Tara Oceans TARA_B110000438 (sample SAMEA4398413) | marine metagenome | biome: Polar Biome; feature: [MES] marine water layer (ENVO:01000295) within the mesopelagic zone...; material: water (ENVO:00002006), including particulate matter (ENVO:01000060) such as...... | reverse complement strand
ACCCCCTCGCGGGCCCGTCTATATATATATACAGGGCGTGCAAATTTTTTGGGTTTCTGGTAACTTACCCAGTAATTATGAATGTTGGAGCCCCTAAAAAATACGACATTGAGTTTTTTAAGAAACTCTACACGACAGGCAACTATACATTACGAGGTATCTGCAAAGAGTTCGGCCCGTCCTACTCACACATCAGCAACATTTCAGCACGCGACAAGTGGGGAGACTCTAAGCGCGAGTATCAGCGTGCAGCTTTAGAGGCTGACGAGTCTGCAAAGGAACAGCGCGAGCAGGAAGAGATGGTGGAGCTGAAGAGTGCGGAGCTTTCCACGGCCACTGAGCATCAGGACAGAGTGATCCGCACTGGAGACCGCTTGGGAGACCTAATCAACACTGGCATTCTGGCGGTGAAGTCCAGCAACTGGAGAGACCTGAAGCAGGTAGTGGAGACGTGGAAGCTGTGGGATGACCAGATGCGTAAGAATCACCGGATTGAGGAGAAGAACGATAAGCCTATTGTGAACATCAACGTGCTGGCAGCACTCCCGAGCCTGAAGCAGAAGGTTGAAGAGGCTGAAGCTGTTGAGGCTGAAATTACTTGAGGGCTGCTGAAAGCCACAAAATTCCATAGCAAGCTATTCCGGTGAGCAGCATAAACAGGAATAGCACTATCCACTGAACAGGCTCCGGTGGTTGACCCGATTTCATTCTGATACCTCCCGAACTGATGTGAGCATACCTCTCGGGATGATTGTGAAGTCTCCTGTTCCGTCCTCGTAGAGTGACGTGGCTAGGGTAATGGCCCGTCTGTTGACTGCCACTAGCCTGCCTATTGTAGTACACTCTGCTGGCTTAACCTCGGATAGCTCTGACCCTATATAACCTACGGCGTCCAGCCAAACGACCTCCACTAAACACCCCTCTTCCGGTAGCACCTTAACCCCCATAGCTAAGACCCTAGCAGGTCTCCGGCGGCTTGTTAAGGAGAGCCGTAATTAAATCTTACCGTAGCTGTTTCGCCTCCTGCGTTTGGCCTCAATTAGGCACTTTTCTGCCAATTCTGGGTCGTGGCGTTGGAGGGCTATGTGGGCTGATTCGAGCGGTGAAGAGCCCCACTTGGGCTGAGCTAAGAAGAGCTTGGCGGACTTCTGCCACTTTTGGATGTCGAAGGGCTGCTTAGTCACCATTCCCCGTCCTCGTTAAAGAAGCCAAAGCCTCCGTTCCAGTACGATTTCTGGAGATACCAGTCACCTGAGAAGCCTCCCCTAGCCGGTTGTTGGTAAAACGCTCTCAGTCGCCCCTCCGCTTCTTCAGCTAAGACTCGGGCGATATTTTCTCTTTTGGCTTTTGCTTTCTTGGGAGGTGGTTTGGGCGTTGGCTTACTCTTCTTATCAAGCTCAAGCAAAAGCTCGTAAGCCGCATCGTAGCGTCTGTGGTGCTCGTATAGCTCGTCCATTCTCACGTTGCCGCTCTCCTATGATTGGCTAATCTGTTTGTCGCTCACGACAGGGCTAATTTGATTATCAACCAGCCCAAGAGGGCTACTTGGATCAGATCAATCACCAGAGCTGCTGTCTTGTTCTGCATAATAAACAATCACTATGGCTGGGCAGTTTGGGCAACTGAGATTTGTTACGATTCCCTCACCTTCCTCGCCGTAGTCCTCGAAGGTGTGGTCTCCACCCCAGATCAGTTCACTCTCGTCGCAGTGCCAGCAGTTCATTATTGAGCCTCTCGTTTTCTTTATGGAGCCAGTCGTTCTCCTCCTCCAGCTTGTCTATCAATTTCGCCAAAGACTCGACGTAGAACCAGCTGTCGAGCAGCTCCTCTCGGATTGCTCCGATGAGATCAGGGTGCTTGTCTAGGTTGTTGGTTATCTCGGACTTGGCTTGGCCGACATCGTACTTGGCAGGTGCTAGCTGATTGAAGCACCGGACGGCACTGTCGCGTATTTGGTCTGGGGTTCTATCATTCATAAATTACCTCCGACTGAGTCTCCACCCAGCATCGGGCTCCACAGCTCAAAGGCTGGTGGGGTCGATACACCACCTGAGACGGGCCAAGTATTTCTACTGAGTTTGCGTTCCGGCTTCCGTTTTTGTAGTCCCTCACGATTAGAGCGGGCTTGTCTGTTCCGTTCTTCGTGTTGGCGCGGATGATGTGCATATTGACGTGGATAATTGTTTTCATCGCTTGACCTCATATCCCATCCCTTCCAGTTCGTTGATGATCTTCTCGATTCGCTTCTCGACTGTTCTTCGGACTTTGATCTGCTCAACTCCGTGAATCACTGACTTGTGATCTCGGTGGAGGGCTTGGCCGATGCTCGTTAGGCTGAAGCCCTTAGCTTTCAGGATTGAGTAGAGGATGAAGCGGCCATCGGATATGTCCCAGCTGCCTCGGCGCGGGGAAAGTATCAACGTGGGCTCAATCCCCATCACTGAACCTACGTGCTCGGCAATTATCTCGGCCTGAGTATTTACGGTAATCTCTTCCAGTTGTTGTTCGTTCATAGTTTGTAAGTGTGGGCGTTCTCCATATCGAAGAGCGCACAGGGTTTTAGTATCATTGTGGGGTCGTTAATTGATTTTCTGCACATCCTGTCCTCCAAGTAGTAGTCCGTTATCCACGCCCCTTTCCGGTCAGTCAGAGGGATTATCATATAAAGGAGTGAATCCACTAAAACTGTGTTCGACCAAAGAGCGGTTTTTAGGTCACGGCTTAGCTTGTAGCAGGAGTCGAGCTTCTGCTGCTCCAGTAGCATCTCGTTATCAAAAACGGTCTGGAACTTCTCCAGACTCAAGTTGAATCGGGCTTTAGTCTCCATCACGCACGTAGTTAGCATCACGCCGGAGTCCTCGACCTCCCCGACTGTGCTGATAATGGAATCCACACAGCACCCGTTCTCCCGCGCTTCAGGGCGTAACGAGTTCGTCTCGATCACGTTGCTGCCTTTCGTAAAAGATTGACGCTCACGCTCGTAAGCCTGATTGCCCTTCCTAGCCCATATGGAGGCTAGCTTGCCTGCGCTGGAATCAGCATCCATCATAATTGAAAAGGGGAGACAGGAGCGACCATTGAGGACTGACAAAGCCAGTAAGGAGGTCGGTCGCTTTTCGGTTCATCGCGTGGAGAGTTGCGATATATGTGCCTGTCTCCCCCGAAGTTCATTGTATCTTGATCCTTTTCAGTTGTTCGCCGCTAGCGTTGACCACGGCCTTCTTCCCTAGAGGGGCTTGACGACCCATCCAGCTCTCGTTCATCAGCGCGTTAGTGAAGGTGAGATTCCAGTTCGATCTCTTCACGCGCCCACTGCCGCCACTACCATCAGCCCAGTTCCTGAAGAGCTTGGCGGCTTTAGCGAGATTCACGTTCTCACTGGCAGCAGTTTCCTTATGGGCTTCAGTAGGTTCCCAGTCTTCTGGGAGGTAATGAACTCCCTTTGCCTTTTTCTTTTTGCCCGAAGATTTACCTTTATCGTTTTCGACTTCGTCTTCGTATTCGTATTCGTATTCGGGAGACCGAGGACTGGCAGAGGGTTGCCCATTGACTGGCGGCTGACGGTCATCTGTATGACAATTATTCGGGTTAGTAGGGAATTTAGAGGTATTTGCCCTTCTTCTCTGGTTGAACTTCCGTATCTCCAGTGTGGCTTTCCCTTCCACTGTGTATATTTCCAGCAGATCGTTCTGTTCCAGCTCACGCAGCCAGCACTCAATCTCTTCTGATGTCACCGAACCGACCTGAAGCGGGTAGCAGGAAGAGATAAGGATGGCGGTTGGCGCAGCGTAGAACCTCCCGTAGTCATCCACTACACTCATCAACTTCCGGTAAAGAAGTTCTGCGTGCGGAGTTAGCTTGGATATAGCTACGCTGAATAGGATTCCATCCCTCACGATTCGATTCGGCATACCTTATCCCTCCCTTCCGGTGCTTCGAGAGTTTCACCCAATGCCTCTTTGATGATTTTGTCAGCCGCGCTAGCACCAACCTCGTTATATTCCCGCACCACCCCTTTCAGTTTTCCGAGCCCGAGAGAGCTGGCCGCTTCAATCCCAGCCGCATCAATAACCTTAGCCGCCAACAGCTTATCTCTGGCGACTGCCGAGTCCTTAATCCGGCGCGAGGTATTCCCCTTCTTAACCTCATAGCCGTTTATGGACTCAGGATGCTCTCTAAGCCGTAATACAGCCTCAACCTCTAACTTCTCACACAGCTGCCTAACGACTGGCACGGCGTCAAGCAGGCCGCTTAAATGGGCATTGGTGAGCGTGTGAACCTTATGCTCGTCAATTCGGGCAATCGCGTTCCGTTTAGCGGCGGCGGCTGGGCAGACTGCAATAGCCTTACACCACTTGCACTGCTCAGGCCCAGCGACTAGGCGGGGGTTCTCTGAGTCTATCTGGCGTATGACATAAAGTATCCGGCGGCGTGCGCGTTGGAGTTGCTCAGCGGTGTAGGTGTGGACACTGGGAGGCCCGCAATGTGGTTGAATGATAGCGACAGTTATCTGCCGGATGCGGGACTTGGGAAAGTTGGTGAAGACCAGTACCGCCAGCCATAGCAACTGGTCATTGCACGAGGCGTCATCAACCTTCCCGCGTCCGAACTTGTAGTCAATCACCAGAGCGCGTCCATCTCGGATTCCAACATAGTCGGCTTTGCCGGAGTATTTATCGCCACGATACCAGAGCCGTTCTTCGAGATGAACCTCCGGCGGGTGGTTCTCCCAGTCTGACCAGACCAGTCCGATAACCTGATTGCGCTGCTGCTCAGCTTCTTTGCAGGCAGGCAACAGGTCTGGCCGCAGGTCGAAGGTGTCGTCCTCCATCCACTCGTGCTGGTCAGTTCCGTCCCTAGCCGCTTTGGAGCTAGTGTCTTTGAACGGTAAATTCATTCTATGCCTGAAGTGGCATTTAGTATTAGCTTTGGCTGGAGAGGCTGTTGGCCTGTCCCTCCTTCCGTCATTCTCCTCATTCTTTTTCGTATGGCTCACTTGATTTTTCCTTTATCCTCTTAACGGGCAACTTGAATCCCGACTCCTCAATCAACATTTCTAAACCTCCTTCGAGGAAGAAGCCTCTCAGGCCGTACAACAGCTCGTTTGAATCCCTCCTCCGCACACCCGTGGGCATACAGTCCTCATCAATAAGGTCGTGGGTCACTGCCAGCCGCCTGTCGTGGACGGCTTGTTCAATGACAGCGGCTAACAGTAACTCCACGCCCCGCCTGTCCACATCCTAGTACGGGACGTTGTCTGCGGGTTCCTCGTGAAGCTCAGGAGCTTTGTAGCCATCCTTCACCGCTTCGTAGGGGTTGTCGCTGAACTCGGACAGCTCCACTACCTGCACCGAGTCGAGCCCGAGTGCCACGCCGCTATTCCCTTTGCCGGAATACTCGTAGCTGTGAACAGTCACGTTGGCGGTTGTTCCGTTCCCAATCCGCTCAACCTGCTCAAGCGTCATCTTCTTCGGGGTGGCATCGTAGATCGGGACAGGCCGCACAGACTTGGGTGTGCAGTAAAAGCCCTTCTCCTCTTTATCACGCTTCTTACCATCCAGCGGTGAGTAAGAGGGTGTAAGTCCGTTAAGCAACTTCACGTTCTCTTTCGAGAGCTTCTGAAGCTCGACCTGATACTTGGGGGTTTCGCCTTCGCTGTAAGCGTAGGGCTTATCCAGTTTCGACCACATCAACTGTACGCCGTTAAGCGTTACTTTTTTATTTCCTTCTGACATATTAGTTTAGTTTTGGTTTAGTTTTCTTGTTGGTTTCAACCCATCAACCGATGGGAGAAAATTTTTCTACGTAAAAGGTCACACCCTCCTCACCCTTCGGAACCTTCTTTACCTTCACAGTAATCTGCGTAATCACTTTGCAATTGTCGTCGGGCGGCCACGACGCAATCGCATACGGTAGCCAACGCTCCATCGAGGTCTCTCCGGCGATTGTCTGATACTTCGATTTCAACTGTGAGGTGATAAGTTTCGTGCACGACTCCATCCATTTTCTTGCCTTTGGTGCTGTGATTAAACGCTTGCCGCAGATAATCTTTTTGTTCTTAAACGCGGGGCAATGCCCGATCCCGCGAATGACTATTTTTATCGGGTTTTCAATCTGTTGGTAGGTACTCACGGAATTTTAATTGCTCCTTCAAAAATTCAAGATCACAGAAACCAGTAGGGCCGTTCCGGTGCTTCGCAATGTTCAGCCTCACTGTATTGGGAGTGTCTGCCTGATCCTCATCAGGCTTGTAGAGCAGCCCAACTAGATCAGCGTCCTGCTCAATCGCACCGGATTCTTTCAGGTCACTCAAGCGCGGGCTACGATCCTGAGTCTCGGTTCCACGATTCAACTGACTCAGCACGATCACTGGAATGTTGAGTTCCTTAGCCACCTGCTTAGTGGCCGCGCTGGCGATGGCAACCTCCTGCACCCGCCCGTCCGCTTTGCACCGCATCAGTTGCAGGTAATCAATCACCAGCAGCTCTATTCCGTGCTTGAGTTTCCACCGTCTAGCCGTAGCTAGCAGCTGGAGAGGGGACATATTTGAGGTCTGCTCAATCAGTAATCTATCTTTAGCCTCGTTAATCTCCTGCGTAGCTCCAGCCACCTTAATAACATCCTCAGCAGTGCAGCCGCCGTTTATTAACTTATGGCCGTCAACGCCGGATCGTGAGGCAACCATTCGCTTTATCAGGCTCACCGCAGTCATCTCCATTGAGATGACGCCCACGGGAACCTTCTGATCCATAGCCACGTTGCAGGCGATGGACATTGCCAAAGCCGTCTTGCCCATTGAGGGCCGCGCTGCGATCACGAAGGTGTCACCCTTCTGAAGCCCGCCAGTAACGTAGTCCACTGAAGGGAGGCCAGTGCTTACCCCCGTGCAACCACGGTGCGCTTGAGCAGACTCGATCTCGTCGATCACCTGCCTGAGCGCATCCGTGAGACTGACCTCTCCTCCAGTGGTGTCGGCGCGGAGAAGCTCATTCAGTTTTGCCGAATGCTCTTCCATCACGGCATCGTCATCACTACGGCTGTCGGCAACAATCTGCCGAGCTGCATTGAGTAGCTTTCTCCGCTGAGACTTGCGCTTGACTATTGAAATATAATAAGGGAGCTGCTGCCCACTGGGGACAGAGTTCTGATGAGCCGAGAGGAAGCCGAGGCCACCAAGTGACTGGATGCCGCCGTGGAGAGACTTCGCTTCTTCACGGATGGATATGAGATCAATAGGCATCGACTGACGCCGCATATCCAGCATCAATCGCAGAGAGTTACTGTGGCGAAGATCGTAAAAGTCATCGGCAGTAATCTGCCCAGCAACCTCATCTAACAACTCCGGCTCCAGCATACAGCATCCGATCACGCCGGATTCGCATTCAGCGGAGTAGGGTATTTCAGTCTCCACTATTGTCTGCATTATATTGCTCCATCAGTTTAGGTAACTGGATGACCAGACAGCTGCGAATGATGTCTGATTGTGAAAGTCCAGACTGATCCTTAATGGAATCAATCATCTTATCGAGGTGCGGCTTATTGCGAAAACTCACCAACCTCAAACCGTTACGGGGCTCCTTAGCGTTCGTCACGCGCCGAAACTACATCCGTATACCATCGTATGCAATACTTAATTACTTATATCCCGTTGTATGTTATTAACAAAGCGAGTGCGGTTGTACGTCAAACGTAATACAACAAAGGGTTGACACTTCGGGAGGATTTTGGAGGATGGCGGCGGAATGAAAAACACCCAACGCAAAAAGAGGGCTGGAAAGCCTAAAGAGGTGGCACGAGTTCAGACCACAATGAGGCTCAATCCTGAGCTTCTTGATCTCGCAAGAGAAACTGCTGAGCTCCACCACACAACCGTGACTACGATAATAGAGCAATGCTTGGAGGCGGGGGTTCCGCGCCTAAGAAAACTGCACACTGAGTTCAGGGAGTAGGTGGCCGGAGAGCCTTCAAGCCTTCTTCCACAGCATCGCGGCAGGCTTCATCAAACCCCATTCCGTTATCGCTGGCCAGTCGATGCAAACTTTTCAGCAGCGGTTGAGGGAGGCTCACATTTATCCGCGACTCGTCTTCCGGTGTAGTGATCTGGTAAGTCATAAAGTGCAGGGAGTATTACCCCCAAAAGTAAAAGAATGCGGCAATAAAATACTAACAGGTTATTCACTTCCCTTTTGCGAGCTGATGTCGCGCTCCTCACCCAGTTCCTCTTTCAGTTTTTCTCGAATGATGTCGCTCACCGTCACGCCCCTTTCCTTCGCTAGCTTCTGTAATTTTAGCTTGAACTCTCTGGTAACAAAGGAGCTTACCAGTTTCATTTTTTCGTTGTCTCGTCCTCCGGCCATTTTATAAATTTGCCAATGTTCCTATCAGTTCATCGAGTAGCGCGGGAGCGCGTTCGCCCGCAACTCGCTTTTGACGTTCTAAAATCTGCCTGAGCGTTTCCCTCCCGCCGCCGTCATAGTTCCAATCAATTTTTGCGCGGCGCAACGGGTGCATCATGTATTTGATAATATCGTAATTGTATTTGATCGCTGCAATTTGAATCGGCGACCGATCAAATCCTGCTTCGCGCTCGAATTTAGTTTTGCCGTTCTCTTTGTAAAACTTTCCGCGCCATCGCGGCTGATTCCAATCGGTTCCGCGCTTCTCCCAAAAAAGGGCTTGGTCAAGGTTGCCTTTGTAACAAGCAATCGCAATCAAGTTGCGCCCAGCCATGTCGAGGGCTTTCGGGTCGGCTTTGTCGTTCAAAACCGCAAGCGCGTCAATGTTTTTGGGGATCAAATAATTGTTGGCGATTGTCTCATCAGCAGCGTTGATCTTCCCCCGCAAATCAGTATTTGCAACCCAAGCGGATCGGTTTTGCTTTAAGTTGTAGGTTATTGACGCGAACAGCAAGACGCCCAAGACCAGCGGCCATCGTCTGGGCGTGGGTTTCAGTTTAGACTCATCATCCAGCAGCAGTGCTGGGTTGTTCCCGAATCGCGTTTCAAACACATTTGCCTCGTCGGCTTTTAATTTAACTTTTAATTCTTCAGGCATTTTTTTCCTTTAAGGTTGCGCGTTGGGTGGGTGTAAATTAGTTGCAAATACTATTCGGGTGCAATACAAAAGTATTCATCAGCTTCTTTAGGCTTAACTAATGTTCTGTAATTCATAAAGAGCATATCGTACGTGCCGTGGCCGAGAGCATCCTTAGTGGACTCCGCGCCGTGTTTTACGAGGTGGTAGCTAGCAAATGTGTGTCGTGTGGCGTCACGCGGCCACTCATCCATTAACCCAGCCTCGCTCCGTAGCTTGTCGAACTGCTTCCTCCAGTTCGAGATCGGCAGCTCGTGCCCGCGCTTCTTAGACCAAGATAGCCAGTTAAAGAGGCAGTCAGTCATCCTGATATATCTTTCCTGCCTATCCTTAGCCTTTGACTTGAGGACGTGTACCAGCCGCTCGGACATATGGATGTTCTCCCAGAGCTGCCCAGCGGCTTCTCTCTCAGGCCGGAGGCCAGCGAAAAGCAAGATGGCGAGGCGGGGGACGAGCTGGGGGTAACGGGCCACCGCGATAGACATCATTTTCCTAGTCTCCTCGACAGTCAGGATTGTTTTCCGCCCCTCGATTTCGACCATCTCTTCTTCGCTAGCGCGGTATTTCTTGAGGGACTCGCACGGATTATCACGGACAAGTTTCTCAGCCTCGGCCCAGTTAAAAAGATTCTTCAAGTCCGTCAAATATCCATTACGAGTTCGCGTGGCAATTTCCAACCCTTCGAGCCAGTTGCGTACATCGCGGGGGGAAACGTCAGAAATCATTACGCCCTTATGGCCTTCGGAAAACCTATTAACCGTGGAGGCGAGTGAGTTGAGGCTCCGCTCAGTTATCCCGCTAGAAAACTTATCTGCCAGAAAGGTTATAACCGCGTCCTCGATAGGCGTTTGAGCCTTAAATATGTTCTTATCCAAACAGTGCCGCACCGCTTCCATAATAGAAAAAGCACCATCAGCCAGTTCGTGAGCCAGCATCCAGTCCACCCTGACCGCTTCTGGGTAGCGCAGGAATGCTGAGTTCAACTTCTTCTTATCCTTCAGGAGCTTAGCCATCTCCTTCTCAGCCGACTCAACTGAGTGGCAGTATTTCTTTTTACGCTTTCCGGCAACTTTGTAATCTACCACGTAGTAGCTCCGGCCCTTATTCATCGTCTCGCTTATCGTCATATTTATGTTCCTCCATTTTCCTCCCGCGCTCCTCCAGAATCCTCCTCGGATTTTGCTTAAAGCTCGGTATATGTTGTCGTGCAACGGGATTAGTTGTATCACAAATAACATACATTGCAACAATAATTTTTTACCGTTTTAGCACTGTTATATCGGTGCGAAGTGGAAGTTAGCCAGAGTAGGCTTAGAAAAGGAGCAGACTGACAAATGAAGATTATGAGCCTGACGAGCTACCGGACTGCTCTATCCCGCGCCGCCAATAAAATCAGGTCTCTAACCGCTTGTCAATGCCTCCGTTGAGGTATCCTCCAGATTCCTCCCACTCTGAGTCGCATCGTTTTTCGCGTTCCCAACGAACCTAACTGTATTACTTTAGACGTTCAAACTTTTTCCGCACCCCTTCACAAATTTATTATTCCGGTGCTATAACTACCAGTGCAGCGCGAGCTGCCTAAACATCGAAACTTGCCCTACTGGGGTTTGGCAAACCTCGTGGCCCTAGCGGTATTGGCCTCCCGAGAAGACGGGAGCAGTACGTACCGCTGAGTGGCGGACTTCGTTTTTCTCCTTTTATTAATCTTTATACAAAGGATTTAAGTTATGGCTAATAGTGCATTCACGGCAATGGCTGAAGCGACAGAATCGCTCGGTCAGGAAGTCCAAAGGAAAGCGACCCATTCCAGTATTTGGTCGAACCTCATCCCTCGCGGGACATATAAAAACGGAACCGGATTTGTCCAAACGACATTCACGGTTGAAAACTCTCTACCTACCGACGATACGGAATCGTGGGCGGCGATGACCAGCTCAAGCCTCTCAACGGGCGCGGCTGATAATGTCGGTACTTGCTCAACGGCTTGGAACGATGTTGCGCTTGGCTACTCCCAAGTCCAATACTCGCCTGAAAACTACGCTTTGCGTGGGCCTATCGTTTGCTCCACAGATTTAATCTTTGAGCATAACGTAAACAGCTTCCTTACGGCATACGTACAGGAACTGACAAAACGGGCGAAGTACACGCTGGATAACAAACTCCAGAACACCTACGCCGCGTTCGCCAAGAAGGTGATGCTTGCGGGCAGTGACGCCACAGCCGCTATTACCACTTACGCGGGTGGCACGGCTGTCGAAGCTCACACGGATGCGGGCGGCAACGAGTTTGCTGCTACCGACCCGTCAGCGGTTGACTTGGAACAGGGCCACCTAGACCGAATCGCTCAAGAGCTGATCGAGGAAGGTGCGACTGAGGGTGACTCCAATGGCTGGATCACGCTCGACGAAGCTGGGCCTGTCTTCCCACTCCTAATCGGAATGGAAGCGTCCAACAAAATCGTTAAGAACAGTGGCGATAACTACCGCAACGACCTTCGTTACGGTGAGCCGAACCAACTGCTCAAACGTATCGGAGCCTCCAGAATACTGGGGAATTTCCGGCACGTTAATACGGTTATGCCAATGCGCTATACTTGGTCAGACGGAACTAAGTCGTTCACTCGGATCAATCAGTACGTTGAGGGATCAGCCACTAAAGGTAAGAAGTACACGATCAACCCAGCTTGGAAGACTGCGACCCACGAGGCCGCAGTCGTTCTGAATCCGGCAGTCTACACCGCTGAAGCGGTGCGTCCGGTGACAGCAGCGGGTGGTCTTAGCTGGAACCCTCAGAACTACAACGGGGACTGGAAATGGGTTACGGGATTGAACAACATCTCTGACTCCTCTTCAGCCGTTACCACAGGAACTGATCCTTTCCAGAAAATGGGAAGACATTTCAGTGAAATGATGTTTGCGATGAAGCCCGTCCGTCCTGATGACGGAATGGTTATCATCTTCAAGCGATAGTTAGTAGTCGTCATCACTACGGTGGGTAGTCCTGCTAGCGCGGGGCTACCCACCCTTTAAGCAATGAGCGACTACCTCGAATGGCTAAAAATTTACTGCATCAACGGTGGAGTGCTGGCAGCAGTTAGCTTCTCTGACGTTGAGGCGGTATTAAAAATCATTGCCCTCATATTGACGATTGTGTGGACAGTGGTGAAGATAATAAAACTAATCAAAGAAGACTAATGGCTACTACTAAGAAAGAATTAAAAGCAGGCTGGAAATCTAGTGAGTTCTGGATGCTAGCGATAGCGCAACTCTGCGCTCTGGCATACGCCAGTGGCGCGATTGCACCGGAAGGCACTTCAACCGTTGAGCGGATTGTTGCGCTCGTGGCAGGCATCCTCGCCAGCCTAGGGTACAATCACGGAAGAGCGACACTCAAAGCCGCTGCTGAAGACAGAAAATGATAACTGAGCTCCTCGCCGCTCTACGCGCTGTCCCGAAAATTCTGGACGCGCTGGAGCGGTTAGGGGACGTGGCCACCGCCCAACTGGCCCAACACCGGAAGGAGGTTAAGGATGGGAAGGTGGAGGATATTATTTCTGGGGCTCGCGCTCGCCGCATCGAGCGGCTGTCTCTCGACGAAGCTGAACGGCTTCGAGGAGATAGCAGCGCATCATCAACGCGGGATGGAGGAAGCGACAGCGACTGACGAGGGAGCTTCCTTAATTCGCGCACTGGGAAATTACATCAACGAGCTGGAGCGTCAGCTTGAAAGCCAGTGATGGAAGAGACGCCTTTTACCAAAGAGGGGCGTCCGGCCCGCAAAGCGAAGGGAACCACCGCTGAACTGCGGGTTGCGGTAGAACTGCTCGATCACGGGTTCTCAGTCAGTTGGCCAGTGGGCGATATGGACAGCTACGATCTGATCGCTGACTGCCAGAACCGCCTCACTCGGATTCAGGTAAAGTCGCTCACCAACCCGAACAGGGCTGGAACCTATAAGGTGAGCTTCCGGCGGGGTCACGGCCACACCAAAAAGTACACGGAGGCGGATGTGGATTACTTTGTGGCTGTGTTGAACTATAAGTCCGGTGCGGCGTTTTACGTCATTCCAGTCTCAGATGTTCCATCCACCGCCATTTTCTTCCCGCCCAACGAACACCCTCGCTACCCCCGCAGGAAGACCTGCAAGATGGAGAAGTGGAGGGGCCGATGGGACTTGCTACGTTAACTGGATACGTCCATCCCGCTAATCTCACCGAAGAGTTCATTAAAGCTCTTGGGCTCCGATTTAGAATCGCCGCCGGAGGTTCCGACAGTGGGGTTCGCACCGCCACCATCCCGAACCTGAGCCTGTAAGCGTTGATTTAATTCGACCTGCACGCGAAGCAGCTCTCGATACTTCGGCCCAGCAGCAGCCCATAAGCTGGCTCGCGCCAGTTCCTGAGCGTCTGAGTCTCCGGTGAAGATGTTGCGGGCCTGTTCCACTCTGGCCTGCACATCCTGATTCCACTCATCCTTACCATCTCTGGGCTGGTAGACCTCAAGACTTTGAGCCTCAGCAAGCACGCCATCGAACAACTTATTACTGGCCTGCATATGGGCTTCGCGCTCGGCCTCGCCGCTTGCTGCTAACTGTTTCCAGCTCTCATTAGCGTTAGCCAGCGTTGCCGCCCGATCACTCTGGATGTCATCAACCTGTGCTAGCATCGCACCGAGCTTTGCCTGCTTGGATTGACTGAGCTCACCGAAGATTTCTTCGATGCCGTCAGTGCGAATATCCGAGTCGTCCATTCTGAGCAGACGCTCAATCTTCTCCTCGTTATGCTCACCAACAGTTTTCTTAGCGTTGGCTACGACCTGATTGATACGGTCATCGTATTTGCGGCGGAACTCTGGGTGACGCTCCACTGAGCTGATTCTAAGTTGCTTGCTCAGCTCATCACGCTCGGCCTGCATCTTCTCCAGAACATTGTCCACGTCCGAATTTTTGAGCTGCTCAAGCTGCTCTTTCATAGCGGTTATCTCACTCTTAGCGTTATCGCGCTCCTCCTTCAGTTGGCGGAAGTCCTTAGCTGATCTGGACTCAGTTGAGTCTACTGCCTCGGACTCCTTCTCAGGCTCCTGCTTGGGCTCATCCATCGCCTCTGGGTCGATAGCCTCGTTGCTCTTAGCCTTCTTGAACGAATCAAGAAAGCTGCTGCTCTCCTCTCCGGTCTCAGGTTTTGTGTCGGGGGTTTCAGCCTGCTGCTCCGCTTTAGGCTCGGCAGCTGGCTCCTCTTCAAGTTGAATAGCTTCAACATCGGCCATTGTGAATGTGTCTTGATCCATAGTATTAGTAGTCTTAGTTGTTATCACCGAAGCTGGCTTCCAGTTCCTGCGTAGGCTGGGACTGGGCGAGCAGCTTCATCGTTTCTATCGCACGCAAGTAGCCCACTTCCATACCGTGGGCACAAGCGAAGTCTGTTCCGTTGCTGCCGAATGGCAGTGCTTGTTTGGCAGGCAGTTCAGTCATTAAAACCTCAAGCAGTTGCTTGAAGGCGCGGCTGTTCTGCATTTTATTCTGAGCCTCAATTAAAGTGGGGTCGGCTCGAAAGTCCGATAATCCCAGAGGAGCTGGTGTCGTCATTTTGTTGTTGTTGTTGTTGCGTATGCACGTCCAGTGTAGCCAGCGTGATCTTCACGAGCAGGTTCTTGGACTTGTCAATGCTTAGGCTGGACTCCAAGTCAAGAGGGTGCTCTTCGAGAATCTCACGCGAGGCTAGGATGTCCTCGCGCAAAAGTTCAGTGACGTGGATCAAGTCTTCAATAGTAAGTGGTATATTCATTATTCCTCCAGAATCTTGGCAGCGGTTTTAGCGTCTTTAAGGGCTAAGTCCTGCCTAGCTTTAGCGGCCTTACGCTCGATGTCAGCCTGCACTTTCTTATCACGCCGCGCCTCCTCGCGCTCGAACTTAGCGTCTTCTCTCATTTCCTTCGGGTCTCCCCCGCCTTCAACCATAGCGGCTTCAGCCCCTTCAGCTTCCGCCTGAGCAGCAGCTTCCTGCTCCTCGTTCACGGCAGAAAGAATATCTTGATACAGTTTACTCAGCTCATCGAACTGTTCGCTCAGCAGCGGGATCATCGACTTACGGGTAGGATCACGGTCAACCTCCTGCAAGTGGCCTGTGGTGTGCTCCAGTAAAGCTCGCAGGAATGTGGCAACCTCCTCTGGGTTGACGCCCTCACCGTTGAGCACCTCGCTCGCCTCGATGCCTGCTTGCAGGTGGGCAGCAGCGTGAATGGCGTGATTGTCGCCACTGGACACGGGAATGATACCACCTGTCTTGAACAGGATGTTTTCACGAGCAGCCTCCTGCTGCTGTTCCTGAGTATGCAGGTCTGTCTTGGGCACGGGATAGTAACGCTCTAGTGAACTGTATCCTGCCATTGACGCGATGGTGTCTTCGATGACGTTCTTACGCCCTCCCTCCGGCAGCATCTCTACCAAGCCCATCATCTGATTCATCAACTGCTGTCGGGCAAGAGCCGAGCCGCGACCTGCCGAGCGTGTGGTTCTGACGTACTCCGTCTTCGGCAAGCAAGCGGCAGGAACACCGCG
>TARA_B110000438_G_scaffold136366_1_pt1 | contig 15676 bp, 17 predicted proteins | sample TARA_B110000438 | Tara Oceans TARA_B110000438 (sample SAMEA4398413) | marine metagenome | biome: Polar Biome; feature: [MES] marine water layer (ENVO:01000295) within the mesopelagic zone...; material: water (ENVO:00002006), including particulate matter (ENVO:01000060) such... | reverse complement strand
CCTGTTGCAATTGGTCGCCTCGAAGCTTTTATTACTGATGAAGAACGCAAGATTACTAATAAGTTTCCCGTGCGTTTTGTTGGCCCAACCACAAATCGGCGAGTGGCGATAATTGGCTCAGGTCCCGCAGGATTAACGGTAGCTGAAGAGCTTCAGGTGCGAGGCCACATGTGTACAATTTTTGATCGTTGGCCCGAAGCAGGTGGCGTTTTGCGATATGGCATTCCTAATTTCAAGATGAATAAAGAAATATTGGAGGAGAAACTAGCATCTCTTCGTGAGATTGGTGTTGAGTTTAAAAACTCCGTTGAAATCGGCACTGATGTCACTTTGGAAGCTCTTAGAAATAAGTACGGTTTTGATAGTATTTTTTTGGGAAATGGCGCAGGTATTGGAAATTTACTTAAGACGGAAGGTGAAGATCTAACTCATGTCTACCAAGCAACTGACTTCCTGGTGCGAGGTAATTTGGATGACTTTGAACTTCCTGAAGACCAACGTGGCCTGCCATTTGTTGGTGATGACGTAGTTGTCGTTGGTGGAGGCGATACTTCAATGGATTGTGTGCGAACTGCGGTTCGCTTGGGTGCCAAAAATGTAACTTGTGTTTATCGACGAACAGAAAATGAGATGTTAGGTCGGACTGAAGAACGTGTGCACGCTCGAGAAGAAGGCGTTATTTTTTCGTATTTAACTACTCCGACACGCTTTATTAGTGATGAAGAAGGTAAGGTTGTGAGCGTTGAGTTAGTACAGATGGAACTCTCTGAACCTGATGATAGCGGTCGACGAAGACCTGTCCAGATAGAGGATTCTGAGTACACCATCTCAGCTTCAGCTGTGGTGATAGCAATTGGATACAATGCTGACTCGGATTTGGGTGAGAGCTCTGAGGTTGAGACTGATAATTGGGGCTTAATTCAAGTTGACTCCAGGACAGGCCAGACGAATATTCCGTACATATTTGCGGGTGGCGACGTCGTCAACGGAGCCGATCTCGTTGTCACGGCTATTGCTGATGGCAAGCGTGCCGCGACTTGGGTACATCAATATTTACTATCATTGGGTGTGAAAGATTCAGTTGATTAAGTAATCTATTTTCACGCTTCTTAGGGTGTGTCAGAGAGCAGGTGGTTGGTGACAGAGAGTGAAATTAATCAGTCAGGCCCTTTGACAGGAGTCAGAGTGTTAGCTTTCACTCAGATTGTTGCGGGACCATTCGCTGGGGTCGTCCTATCTGATTTTGGTGCGGAAGTTGTCAAAGTTGAGCCAATTTCAGGTGAGTATTACCGTAATGTCGCGGCGGTGGTGCCTGATCATGGAAAGAGGTGGCAATCTCTTAACCGAGGGAAAAAGTCATTAAGTATTGATCTTCAAAATCCTAAGGGTATCGATGTTATTCGTAAAATAATTAAAGGATTTGATGCGCTGATTATTAATTTTCGACCCGGCGTTGCTGAGCGACTTGGCATAGGTTACGAAGATCTTTCCGCCATTAACCCTAGACTTATATATTGCTCGATAACAGGGTTTGGCCCTTCAGGGCCATGGGCGAATGAGGCGGCGACAGATTATGTTGCTACTGCTTTCTCCGGACTAGTCGCGGGCGATGGCAAAACTGATGATGATGGAGTTCCCGTGGGTATGGTTCCATCTGTGTCAGATTACCTAACAGGCCTCGCAAGTGCTGGTGCGATTAGCGCTGCACTCTTTTCACGTGATAAGACAGGCCTTGGCCAGAAGATTGATGCCTCATTACTGAATTCATCCCTATCTATTCAGGACTCATTTGTGATGCGCGAGCCTGCTAGCGACTCAGTTTATAGAGATCCGATGATGCAACGAGTTAAGGAATCCTTTGCTAAGGGAATTCCTTACAAGGAAGTGTTAGCAGAGCGAGTAAAATATCGTCAGCAGTCATCAGGCCTTCCAAGACTTTATTACTGTTCATATCAAACTTCAGATGGTGCAATTATGCTCGGATGTCTTACTCCAAAAACCCGTGATGCTGCACGACTCGGTCTGCAGATGACTCACGAACTCACCGACGATGCTAGTTTTGATCCAGATGACCCCAAGTATCAAACTCAAGTGGAAGACTGGAAATCAGAAATTACTGACCGCGTTAAGCAACAGTCTACTGAGTATTGGTTAGCAGAACTAAGGGCTGTGGGATGTCCCGTGGCTCCGGTTCAGTTTCCTGAGGACTTAGCTGATCATGAGCAAGTTAAGGCGCTGGGGGTAATGGTTCCGCTAGAGCACCCTGTAACTGGTCCTCAGCAAGTTGTTGGCCCAATAGTGCAATTCTCAAATACGGAGGCTAGGGTGCAAGGCCCCTCGCCATTGATAGGAGAGCATACTAACGAAGTATTGCTCGACGGGGGATATACAGATGACGAGATATCTGAGCTTTTCATTGGCGGAGTGATTAGATAAGAAGACTTAGGAAGACCACAGACCAGCCTGTGACTTCTCAGGTGTTTCGATTACGTGCGACGGAACCAATCCGATATGTTCATAGCCTGCTTCTGTGAGAATTCTGCCTCGCGGTGAACGCACGATGAGCCCTTCCTTCAATAAAAAAGGCTCATATACATCCATAATTGTGTCCGCCTCTTCTGAGATCGCCGCCGCAAGTGTGTCGAGTCCGGCCGGTCCGCCATTAAACCTTTTAGCGAGAGTTTTTAACAGTTCTCGATCCATTCGATCAAGACCGAGTTCATCTATTTCTAGGCGGTCTAGTGCTTGCTGAGCTATTTCTTTGGTGATTTTACCGTCATATTTCACTTGTGCGTAATCTCTAACACGTCGCAATAATCTGTTGGCAATTCTTGCTGTCCCGCGTGCTCGAGTCGCGATTTCCATTAAACCATCTTTATCTATCTGGCAATTTAAAACCTCGGCCGAACGATTTAGAATCTGCATCAGCGCAGGTGGATCGTAGAATTCCAGCCGAAATGACGAACCGAATCGATCGCGCAGAGGTTGCGATATGAGTGAAAATCTAGTTGTTGCACCAACAAGAGTGAAAGGAGCCACTTTTAATCGGACATCTCGTGCTTTCGGACCTTTGCCGAGTATTATATCAACCGAATAATCTTCCATAGCTGGATAGAGAACTTCTTCCACGGCTAGTGATAGTCGGTGTATTTCATCAATGAAGAGAATGTCACCTGCTTGCAGGGAGGTTAGTAGTGCCGCAAGGTCGCCTGCTCGCTCCAGAGCGGGACCCGAGGTTATACGAATCGAAACATTCATTTCAGATGCAAGAATCATTGCTAAAGTTGTTTTTCCTAGTCCGGGTGGTCCGTGAAATAGCACATGATCCAGAGGCTCTGATCTCATCTTGGCAGCATCGATAGCTATTTTAAGATTCTCTTTAACCCGATCTTGACCAAAGTAGCGAGGAAGTGTCTGCGGTCGCAGAGATTTCTCATTTCCTAAATCGTCATCATTAGCGTCTGAGCTGATAGTGGTTTGTCTAGAGGTATCAGAGTTAATAGAATTTCCCCAAATATACTGATCGTGAAACTATCTATGGGCCAAATTTTAGCACATGTGTTTCATTTTATTTCCACCGAGGTAAGTTTTTTAATTCTTTTTTTAGGGTAAGTTTCAATTTTCCAGTGGATTGTCCCCTTTGATCTGCTAAATCTTGCGCAGCAAGCGAAACAAAATCAGCCAAGTCTTTGGCCTTGTGAACATATTTCCCGTTTGCGTAACATGTAGAGCAATGGTTCTCTGAGCGTGATTTATCTTTTTCGCTACCATAATCATCGGGCCGTCTCATGTCGAATCCGCAGGAATCACAGCCAGCGCGGGACCTGCCATCCTGGAAGCTTTGCATGTACTCGCGGCTGCCACCACCACCTTTTCTTGAAACCTTTGCGGCGTCTTCTGAGCTTTTAGCCATAATCATCTCCAAAAAGTTTACTAACAAAATTTAGCATACTGCGACTATGCTAGAACGAGCGGGTGGTGGAGTATTTGGTGAAGTAATTGAAAATTACAGAATCCACGGGATCTATAGGAAAATTTGCAAGCATTGACGTCGGGATTATCGATTCTGGGGTTGGTGGCTTGTCGGTTGCACAGGAATTGAAGACATTAGGACCAAATCTTAGGCTTGGGTACATAGCTGATACTGCACTTTTCCCTTATGGCGATAAATCGGTCGAGACGCTTATCCCACGAATGCGATATTTTGTATCGTTGTTTAATGAAATTGGGACACGGGTAGTGGTAATCGCCTGTAACACTGCGTCATCAGCAAGCTTGAGCGATCTCAGACGTCATTTCGATGATTCCGTAAAAATAGTGGGTATGGAGCCTCCTCTTAAGCCTGCGGCGCGACATTCTATAAATCGCTCGGTGGCAGTTATCGCCACCAGTGGAACGGTGTCTGGAGACTCACTTACTGACTTGAAGCAACGTTTTGCACCCGATATAGCAGCACGTTTTATTGCGGCCCCGGGACTCGCTGATTGCGTCGAGCGGGGGCAAATGACTGATCATGAAATCGACGCACTCATTGGACCTATTGTTCAGGAAATTATTCAGCATGATGTTGACAGCGTGGCGCTCGGATGCAGCCACTATAGTTTTTTGATGAGAAAAATTAGTGATCGATTCCCTGCAAATATAAAATTTTTTGATGCAGCTCGACCTGTAGCCATGCGAGCAATACAGTTGTTTGGTGAAATTGCAAAAAACGACAAGAATGCGTCTCAGCAGTCTGGCCCAGTAAACGTATTTTTGACGGGGAGCGGAAGTTCATTCGAGGAAACGTTGAGCAAATTAGAGGAAGCAGGCTGTGTTCTGCCTGAGATAAGAATTCAACTAGATAAATTGGTGGTACCGAATGTCTAATCCTGATAATTTTTTTGAAAAGCAGCGGGCTGCGTCTATTCAAAATAGATCTCGATTGTGTGTTGGGCTTGATCCTGATCCGCGCAGATTGCCTGACGGCGTAGATCTCAGAGATTTTCTTTTTTCTATTGTCGATGCAACCTCAGACCTCGTTGCAAGTTACAAACCGAACGCTGCTTTTTTTGAAAGAGAAGGAGTCGTGGGGTATAGACTACTTCAAGAATTAATTGAAATTATACCTGAGCATATTCCAGTCATCTTAGACGCAAAACGTGGTGACATTGGGCATACAGCTGCTGCATATGCAACCGCTGTATTTGACGTCATGAAAGCGGACGCGGTTACGGTTAATCCTTACCTTGGGACTGACTCTGTCAAACCTTTTCTTGATCGTTCAGATAAGGGTGTTTTTATTTTGTGTAAAACGTCTAATGCAAGTGCTGGTGAGTTTCAGGATTTATTAGTGGGCGAGGAAAATATACCACTTTATCTCCGCGTTGCAGAGCTCGCAAATGAGTGGAACGAGCATTCAAACGTTGGACTAGTGGTTGGAGCAACATATCCCGAAGAGGCTGCAAGAATAAGAGCTATCGCTCCAAATCTTGAATTTCTTATCCCTGGTGTGGGTGCTCAGGCAGGTGACCTTGCGGCTGTGATTGATGCGTCGATTGACGACAATGATGAGGGATTTGTTATAAATAGTTCTCGAGGTGTTTTGTATGCTTGGGAAACTGGTGAGGCTGGGGACCCTGGATGTGCTCCTGGTGGTTGGCAAGATGCTGCACGAGAAGCGGCTAATCGGGCCCGAATAGAAATTTTGAATGCCGTGGATTCTCGAAACAATGGGTAGCCTCTTGCTTGAGAAAACACTAATAACTGATATGACATATTCTTAAACTTGAAATATATTTTGATGAGCTAGTGTTTGTGCGGGGAATATTTTGGAAAACGAAGAAGTTTGGCTAGAACTGATAGTAGATTCAGTACGCGTGGGATTGCGCCAGCAGCGACCTGTCGTTGTTTTAAAGGAAAAAATAGGTGAACGTTATTTAGCAATTTGGATCGGATCTGATATGGCTCAGGCGATAACGTTCGCTCTACAGGAGCAAGAGACTCCTAGACCAATGACACATGATTTATTTTTGGCGGCGGTCAGTCTGATGCAAGGTGAAATCTCCGAAGCTCGAATAGTTGACCTGAAAGAAGATGTCTACTTCGCTGACGTTATTATTCAACCTCTCGCGGCAGGTAGTGAGATTGCCTCACTTGACGCGCGAGCATCTGATGCCCTCGCTCTTGCGATTAGAGCGAAGGCTCCGATCAGAGCTTCAGAAGATGTTATGGAGCGTGCCGGGATAATTTTGCCAGCACACGTGGAACCAGATGATGGCGACGAGACTGAATCGATTAATCCCGTGACTGACGAAGAATTAGCTAAACTTACTGCTTTCAGAGATCTTGTTGAGGGACTGAATCTTGATGATCTGGGTGATCTATCCGAATCCTAGAATTGAAATCGACCGGAATTGGCTGATTTAATATACAGTTGTTGCACGCAGGTTTTGTTGATGATAATTTCATCGCTGATGGAACTTGTCACGTAGAAAGTTGTATCGTGTATAAGTCACCAGCCTTTAGGCTGATTGGAGTAGGAAGTTCACTCGCATTTTGGATAATTGGGTTTACTCTGGGTGGCCGTTGGCTAGATGGACAGGTAGACTCAGATCCGGTGCTGACGGTATTGGGACTCGTGCTGGGCCTCATTATCGGAATTACTGATGCGATTCGAAGGTTATTAGATGTTGTGCGTTATCAAGAACGCCTAAATCGACGGAAAAACGAAGCCAAGCGGGAGGGTCAATGAAAGTTAAACCAACTCTAATCGCCCTCGGTGCTATCGCATTTATGGTTTTGGGTTTTCTCTTTATAAAGACCCCATCGCCGGTCATCGTAGTTGCCCCTGAGAATATTTTTTTTACGGGCATTCCAATTCCTGATTCACTTGGCACAGGCGGTGAATTTCGTATAACAAATACGATGTTCACGTCATGGATTGTCGTAATTGCCCTGATGATTATCGGATTATTTATTCGACGAGGTATTTCTCTGGTGCCTACTGGATTTGCTGGTGTGGCCGAAGCCGCAGTCATGGGATTTTACGGATTTATTGAACAGGCGGCCGGCCCAGAAAATGCCAGGAAGTTTTTTCCTCTCGTCGCGACTATATTTTTCTTTGTTCTGGTTTCAAATTATTCTGGTTTATTACCCGTGTTCAATGTTATCGGGCGAGCGGTTGATGAGGATCATGCTGTTCATGCCAAAACAGTTACAGAACTGAAGCAGGCAGAAATTGCAGGCGTAGGGCTTTCGATTGTACCGCTAAAAGCTAACGATAAAAAACGAGTTGATTCTCATGGAGATGACCACAGTGAAGTGACTGGTGGCAGTTCGGTGAGTGTGAGTGCTAAGCCGGACACAGTTGTATCTGCGTCGCGTCTTTCAGGCGATGAAGGGGTGACTTACGGTGCTATCGAACCTGCCTTGCGGTCGGCAATGTCTGATATGAATGCTCCGTTAGCTATTGCAATATATTCGTTTATATTTGTGGAGATATGGGGTCTTCAGGCTCTTGGTATTTCGTATCTTAAGAAATTCTTTGCCTGGGATTTTTATAAAAAAGGTGGCTCAGGGGTAATTGATATTTTTGTCGGTATTTTGGAGTTCGTAAGTGAATTGTCACGTATTGTGTCGTTCACCTTCCGTTTGTTTGGGAATATATTCGCGGGTGAAGTATTGCTACTAATGATGACCTTTTTGATTCCATTCTTACTGACTGATGTCTTTTATTTACTTGAGTTGTTCGTCGGTCTAGTTCAAGCATTTGTCTTCGCAATGCTTACTACAGTATTTGCTGCAACGGCAGTGACTGCTCATGGCGATCACGATGATCATGATGAAGAGCACGGAAGTCAGCCCCGTGTAGAACAGGCTTTGACTGTATAGGCTGAATAAATTAACTAATTTACTAGTTGAGCAATTCTTGTTTAACTGGTGAGTAAGCTGAATAAGGTAAGAAGATTGTCGGTTGCAGAAGTAGCTGACGCAACGGTAGAAGGAGACAGGAATGAAGATTAGAAGCCGAGCGTTTTACGTAACTATGCTTTCAGCAGCGATGTGGTTAATTGCCACAGCGGTGGTAGCAGCTGAGGGTGAAGCAGATAATGTGTCGACTGAGAATGCCATGAAGTTTCTTGCGGCTGGAATAGCTATGGGTGTTGGAGGATTAGGTCCAGCAATTGGAATTGGCATGCTCGGATCGAAGGCCATGGAAGCTCTAGGCCGAAACCCTGAGGCTGCAGGAGTGATTCAGACGAATATGATTCTCGCTATAGCATTCGCTGAAGCTGTTGCAATTTATGCACTAGTTGTTGCGATTCTTATTGGATTTGTGTTTTAGGAATGAATCTATCGGTGGGCCGATAGTCAGACTGCAGACGATGCATATTTGATTATTCGGTAGTACTGATTTGTATGGGAAGGAGCCACGGATAATGACTGGAATCACATTTGATTTCTTATCGTGGCGTCGGCGAGTTGTCATCGCTGCTGCTTTGGGTCTGTTTTTTGCGGTTAGCCCTTTTGGTGTTTCTGCCGAGAGCGGCGGTATTGGAGCTCTCGGAATCAATGTTCCGGGGCTCGTTGCCCAACTAGTTAACTTCGGAGTTCTTTTAGTAGTGCTTCGTTTTTTGGCGTGGGGCCCGATTATGAAAATTGTGGACGAGCGCCGAGAGAAGATAGAGGCTGGACTTAATGCCTCTCAGGCAGCGTCTGAATCCGCAGAAAAGAGCCAAGAAGAGGCTCGAGCCGCATTGGAAGAAGCACGAGCTGAAGGTCGACAATTAATTACTCGAGCTCAGGAGACTGCTGCTCGATTGAGCGAAGAACTTGAGACTCAGGCGCGAGCTGATGCGGAGCAGATAGTGACGCGTGCACGGAATGAAATTGAAACTGAGAGGCAGCAGGCGATTAATTCACTGAGAGCTGAATTTGCTGATTTGACAGTGAATGCTGCAGAGCGAGTGATTGGTCAGTCACTTGATAAAAATGCTCATCAGCGATTAATAACCGAGTCCCTTATTGGTACTTCTTTTAGTGAATCACAAAATGATTAATAAAGGCGGACATAGATAATGTCAGGTACTCGAGATGTTGCAGGTAGAAGATACGCGGTTGCAGTTCTTGGAATTGCAAAAAGTTCAGGTGAATTAGATACGTGGCAAGAAGCTATTGAAAATCTGGATGCGCTTACTGGTAGCCCTTCACATGTTGAAATCCTACAGGGCGATGGTATGACAGACGATACTTTTCAGAATATTGTCCGAAGAGTGATGCCTGATATTTCTTCCAACCAAATAAATCTGTTTAGGCTATTAAGGCGAAAGAATCGCCTTTCGCTTGGACCATCGATACAGTCTTTTTTTAAGGAACTGCTGGATGATGAGCAGAATGTGGCACGAGCTACGGTGACGAGTGCTGTTCCGTTAGATGAATCGCAGGCGGTTGAAATAGCAGATAAATTATCTACTGCGATGGGTAAGAAAATAATTGTTGAGACGAAGTTAGATTCGTCGATTATAGGCGGGCTTGTTATACGAGTTGGTGACCGATTAATTGACGCATCTACTCGAGGTCAATTGGGTTCTTTAAGGACTCACATTGCAAGATCTTAAGACGAAGAAAAAGAATGAGGTGAACTGATGGCTGTTAGATCTGAAGAAATAGCATCAATACTAAGAGAGCAGATAGAGAACTTTGATGCCAGTGTTTCCAGTGCCAACGTCGGCACGGTGATAGAAGCCGGTGACGGAATTGCTCGAATTCACGGTCTAGGTGACTGCGTGACATCGGAACTTATTGAGTTCGATGTTCAGGACAGTACTGGGCAACCAATTCGTGGGTTGGCTCTGAACCTCGAAGAGGAAACAGTGGGTGCTGTTGTTATGGGAGATGCGTCCAATATTAAAGAGGGCTCTGAAGTGCGAACTACTGGGCAAGTAGCATCAGTGCCTGTCGGTGAAGCATTAATGGGCAGGGTAGTGAATGCCCTTGGTGTTCCAGTGGATGAACGAGGTCCTTTGGCGACTCAGGAAACGTATCCTATGGAGCGAATCGCTCCGGGTGTTGTGTCTAGAGTTTCTGTGGACCAGCCTTTGCAGACCGGTATTAAGGCGATTGATGCCATGATTCCTCTTGGCCGCGGTCAGCGTGAATTGATAATCGGAGACCGATCAATTGGAAAAACTGCGATTGCAATTGATGCAATTATTAACCAAAAGAACAGTGACGTAATATGCATTTATGTATCTATTGGTCAAAAAGAGGCCAAGGTAGCACAGACGGCTGCAATTCTTGAGGAGAATGGTGCCTTAGACCATACGATTATCGTCTCAGCGGGAGCCTCTGAATCAGCAGCACTTCAGTATCTCGCACCCTATGCTGGTGTCGCGATGTCTGAGTATTTTGTTGCTAAAGGTAGAGACGTACTCATTATTTATGATGACTTATCGAAGCATGCTTGGGCTTATCGCGAGGTTTCACTTCTACTTCGTAGGCCTCCTGGTCGCGAGGCTTACCCTGGCGATATTTTTTACCTTCATTCACGTTTACTCGAACGCTCGGCGCGGGTAACTGAAGATCACGGAGGGGGATCAAGCACCGCGCTACCTATTATTGAAACGCAGGCGGGCGACGTATCAGCTTATATTCCCACTAACGTTATCTCAATTACTGATGGTCAGATTTTCTTGGAACAGGATCGATTTAACTCCGGTCTAAGACCGGCTTGTAATCCTGGAATATCTGTTTCACGAGTTGGTGGTTCGGCTCTAACAAAAGCGATGAAAAAAGTCGCAGGATCATTGAGATTAGATCTCTCACAATACACTGAGCTTCAGGCGTTTGCGCAGTTTGGGACGGACGACCTTGATGACGCCACTAAACAACAACTAGTCCGAGGGGAAAGGCTGACAGAGCTGCTTAAGCAGCCGCAGTATCAACCTCTTTCTCTTGGGCAGCAGGTAACTATTTTGTACGCGGGAGTTTTTGGACATCTTGATGATGTTCCAGCAGATAAAGTTGTTGACTTTGAGGCAGCTTTTCATGAGTACATGGGAAGTGGATATAGTGATCTAATTGCGAGTATCACCAGTTCTGGTGATTATGATGACAGTGATGAGGAATCTTTAAAACAGGCGATAACTGACTTCAAAGGCACGGTTGCTTACTAATCTTTTGGTAAAGTAGAGACCGTAAAAGGAGACATAAATGGCTGGTGGGATTAGAGCAATAAAGGACCGAATTCGGTCAGTTGCTAATACTTCCAAGGTAACGAGGGCGATGGAACTTGTCGCTGCTTCGAAGATGCGCAGAGCTACGAATCGCGCTCTGCAGTCTCGGCCGTACGCTGATCGAATGACTTCTGTTCTCAATGAGATTGCGGATGCTTTGGGTTCAACCCAAGGAGAAAGCGCACATCCTCTTTTGACTACTAGACCTGTGAGTAATGTTGTGTACATCCATATCACTGCGGATCGAGGTCTCGCTGGTGGTCTAAGTGCAAATATGAACCGAGCGGGTGCGTCTTTTCTTCTCGAGCACCAGCCTAATGTAGACAGCATGACAGTAATTCCTCTTGGTAGAAAAGGAAAAGATTTTTTCAGTCGAGCTGGAATGGTAATGGAAGATTGGCCAAGCCTGGGTGACTTTCCTGATTTTTCGGATGTGAAACCAATTGCAGCTTCAGTGATAGAGCAATTTCAAAACGGTGAGATAGATCAGGTATTTGTTGGTTTTTCTCGATTTATCAATGCGGCTATTCAGCGCCCTGAGACAGTTCAAGTTCTTCCAATTGAACCCCCAGCTGATGAGGAAGGTGCTGAACAGACTTTATCAGGAGATATGTTGTTCGAGCCATCACCCGTTGAATTGCTAGATACTTTATTGCCTCGTTATGTCGAGATGCAACTTTACGCTGCAGTATTAGAGGCACGAGCATCCGAGCAGTCTGCGCGAATGGTTGCAATGCGCCAAGCGACAGATGCTGCAAATGACATGGTTGATAGTCTTACGTTGGAATACAACAAGGCCCGACAAGAAGGTATTACGGGCGAGCTACTCGATATAGTTGGTGGTACGGCGGCATTAGAGGGATAAGAAGAGAAATTAGGAATTTTGGAATACTGAGAAGGAATATAGATAGAAGACGAAAGTTTTTCTTCATACATATCTAGGAGGCAATCTTATGGCAGAAGGATCAGTGCGACAAGTAATTGGAACAGTAGTAGACGTCGAATTTCCTACTGGAGAATTACCTGGAATTTACAACGCGATCAACATTGATTTGAATGGAGAAACACTCATTGCTGAGGTTCAGCAGCATAATGGGAATAACTGGGTTCGTGCGTTAGCTCTTGACTCGACCGATGGACTAGCCAGAGGTGCGAAAGTTGTGGATACCGGACAGCCTATTACGGTCCCCGTCGGCCCAGAAACTTTGGGAAGAATTTTTAATGTTGTTGGCGAACCGATAGATCCAGGTGAACCTATATCTGAATCTCAGACCAGATGGCCAATTCACAGGCCTCCCCCTTCCTTCGCGGAGCAGGAGACTAGCGCCGCCGTCCTAGAAACCGGTGTAAAGGTAATTGATCTTGTTGCGCCTCTAGCTAAGGGTGGGAAAGTGGGTTTATTCGGAGGAGCTGGTACAGGAAAGACTGTTACCAATACCGAACTTATTAGGAATCTGGCGACAGAGCATGGGGGATTGTCAGTATTCGCAGGTGTAGGTGAACGCTCTCGTGAGGGCAATGATCTGTGGCATGAGATGGAAGAATCTGGAGTTCTCGATAAAACAGCACTTGTCTACGGCCAGATGAACGAGCCGCCGGGTGTTCGATTACGAGTAGCCCTGAGTGGACTAACCATGGCTGAATATTTTCGGGATGAGGAGAACAGGGACGTTCTGTTTTTTGTGGATAATGTTTATCGATATACTTTGGCTGGAATGGAAGTATCAGCGCTTCTTGGTCGTATGCCTTCTGCGGTTGGTTATCAGCCGACCCTTGCGTCAGAGGTTGGTGTACTAGAAGAACGAATCACGTCTACTAATAAGGGTTCGATTACGTCATTTCAGGCTATTTATGTACCTGCGGATGATTACACTGATCCAGGAGTTGCGACGACTTTCGGCCATCTTGATTCGACGATTACTCTCGATCGAGCTTTAGTTGAAAAAGGACTGTACCCAGCAGTAAATCCACTTACTTCGAATAGTAGAGTGTTAGACCCACTCGTCGTTGGCGAAGAGCACTATAACGTCGCTCAGGGTGTTGTTCAGACACTCCAGAGATACAAGGATTTACAAGATATAATTGCGATTCTTGGAATCGAAGAACTTTCGGAAGAAGATAAGGCAATTGTTGCTCGAGCACGGCGCGTTGAAAGATTTCTGTCTCAACCATTTTTTGTTGGCGAGGTATTCACAGGCATCGCAGGTCGTTATGTGACAGTCGCTGAGACAGTCGAGGGATTCAAGCAGATTCTCGAAGGTCAGCACGACGATCTCCCGGAACAGGCTTTTTATATGTGTGGAAATATTGACGATGCTATAGAAAAAGGCCGTCAATTGGCGGAAGCATAGTAAAATCTAGGACCGATCAATTTAGTCAAGTGAAGTAGGGATTTATGGCTCTCTCGGTGAATATTGTAACTGCAGAAGAATCTATTCTGGCCCAGAACGATGTGCAGAAGATCGTGGTACCAGCGAGTGATGGCCAAATTACAATTCTTCCCTCGCACGCCTCTCTTATGACTAGTCTCGCGGCCGGAAGTATGACCCTATATGGGGTAAATGGTGTCGAAACGATATCCCTTGCGGGTGGTTTTTTGCAAGTAGTGAATAACGAGGTAAACATTCTTGCTGATGTTTCTGAAGATGAAGAAGAAATGTAACAGATTTTTCATAATTTGAAGTAAGCTGTTAGTCGACAAGGGTATTCCATCTTGGTTTAAATTTCGAGCCGTGTCTTCTGAGAGGCCTGACGTGTCTGAAGCCTATTTAATTACGGGATCCAGCGAACTAAAGGGTACCGTACAGGTTGCGGGATCAAAGAATGCCGCGCTATATGCAGTGGTTGCAAGTTTACTGACTTCTGACGAAGTGGTGCTACATAATGTGCCGAATATTGCTGATGTAGAGGAATTATCTGACATTTTGAGGTCACTTGGAACCGTCGTTCGTCGGGAGAATCATTCGTTAATATTGCGCAGCGAAAATATTACGTCCACCAAACCACCGAGTGCGTTAGTTCAGAAATTGCGAGCATCGTTTTTGGTAGTGGGAGCTCTGCTTGGACGAGAAGGATCGGCGGAGTGCGCAGCCCCGGGTGGCGATGTAATTGGTTCACGTCCGTTGGATATTCATTTAGCTGGATTTAGAGCGCTAGGTGCAGAGATTCAGCATGATGAGACCAACTGGATCGTGTCCTCGAGTTCTCGGCTATCTGGCGCATCTATCTTTTTCGATTACCCAAGCGTGTTGGCCACGGTAAATGTTCTATTAGCTTCAGTTTTAGCGAATGGAGTAACCATAATTGTCAATGCTGCCGCTGAACCAGAAGTTGAAATGATAGCAAATATGCTAAATCAGATGGGTGCAAATATTTCAGGCCAGGGGACGGCTCATATAAAAGTATCTGGTGTTGATAGGCTCCATGGCTGTGATTTTACGATAATTCCGGATCGCCTAGAGGCGGGAACTCTGCTCCTAAGTGCTATTGCTACGAGAGGTGAGATATTTATTCCTAACGCAGTTCCTGCACATTTGAGCAGTCTTACGTCCAAGCTATTGGAGATGGGTGCAGACGTGCAGACTGGCGGTCACTCTGGTGACGGATCTTCAGGAATACAGGTATCCGGCGCTGCGAAGCTTCGATCAGTCGCTCTTCAGGCTGTGCCTTATCCAGGTTTTGCGACGGACCTGCATCCACCTATGGCTTCGGCACTGACTCAGGTAGCAGGAGTCTCGTTTATTCATGAGCGTGTTTATGACAATAGAACTCTGTACGTTAGTGAGCTAAGAAAAATGGGCGCACAAATCACGCTTGGGAGTAGTTCTTCTGTTTTGATAGAAGGACCTTCCCGATTACGTGGGACCCGTGTAAGGGCTCTTGATATTCGCGCGGGGGCAGCGGCCATTGTTGCGGCCCTAGCTGCTGATGGTACAAGTACGATCGAAGATATACATCACCTTGATCGTGGATATGAGAACTTAGCCGGCACCTTATCGAGTATTGGTGCAAAGATTGAACGGGTGTAAATTATTGAATTGGTGATAATGGCGTAGGTTCCAGCCGAGTAACATTCACTTTTTCGCGATCCATTAAGTCCGGAATCTTTGGTCCGATTTCATTCTTCCAGTAGTCGCTGTCGTATACTTCTTTGTACAGTCTTTCTCGCTCTGATTCATTCTTAAAGCGTCGCATCCAGATATAGATATTTTCGTCCTCTTCACCGGTGAATGATCCGAGAATAACCATTCCTTTAGATACTTGGAACGGTATGATTTCGTCTTCCATCAAACGTACCCATTCATCTTTCTTGCCATCTCGTATGTGGTATTGTCTGAGTTCCCATAGCATATTTAGGCCTTTCGCCGCGAGGTTTTTTAGTTTGTTTGATTATAGGGTTTTTTCTGACACACTATCGCCTCTCACGAGAGATCAACTGCGGGTTCACTCCAGACAGTTTG
>TARA_B110000438_G_scaffold78923_1_pt1 | contig 15694 bp, 8 predicted proteins | sample TARA_B110000438 | Tara Oceans TARA_B110000438 (sample SAMEA4398413) | marine metagenome | biome: Polar Biome; feature: [MES] marine water layer (ENVO:01000295) within the mesopelagic zone...; material: water (ENVO:00002006), including particulate matter (ENVO:01000060) such as...... | reverse complement strand
AATACATGTCCAGATATGATAAATTTATCTGTAGGAACCTTTAATAATAATCCAAATAAGGCTAGATTTAATTGGGATTCTACTAGTACATATGTTTTTGCAAGAATTAAATACCGAGTTGATACAGTAGGTTCCATATGGGAAAGTGTAGGTGGCTTTGGAATCTATTATCCTACATTTTTAGTTAATACCTTTGGATTACAGGCTAGCACTTCATATAGAGCACATGGTAGACTTTTTTGTGATTCTAATATAACTGCTTATAGATCACCTACTTGGACTAATCCACCAATATTTTGGACGCAACCTGGTTCTCCAATTAGATTAGATGGTGGTATTTTAGTTAAAGACTTATCTTTATTTCCAAATCCTACTGATAGATTTTTTTATTTAGGTTTTAATTCTGAGGAATCTCAAGAGCTAACTATAACAATAACTAATTTAATAGGAGAGAACGTATACAGTGAAGTAATTGAAAACTGTATTGGGGAATTTACAAGAAAAATTGATATCGATAAATATAAGTCATCGATCTATTTTGTTAATATCAAAAATGACAAATCTAGTATTACTAAGAAATTAATTTTACAGTAGGTAATTGATTATTTAGAATTCAGTATTTGATTCTTCACTAACATCATCATTTTTAATCTTAGATCTTTGTTTATTAGATTTAAAGTTTAGTTTTCCAAATGTGTATTTAAAGCTTATGCCTATTGAAGTGAATAGAATTTTTCTTTCTGTTATTTGGTTAAAATTATTTCCACTTAGTTCAGTTGTAAATATTTTATTCCCATTTTTTGCAAAAGGTTCAACAATTCTGATTCCAATAGACCCCCTTTTATTTTTAAATTCTTTTTTAATTCCAAAACTCATCATAGAAAAACTAGTAGAAGAGCCTTGAAGAGTTTGTGAGGGAGATCTCATAAATCCAAAACCTTCTGCTTTCCAGTTATTTTTCATTTTTAATGAAATCCCAAAATTATAATTATATAGTAAAGCTGATCGGTCTTCACTAGATAATATACTGTCTTCAGCTTGATAATAATAAAGATTAAAACCAGATCTAAGTGTTAATTTATTAAACTTAATTGAGCCGTAATAATTGGCACCATACTTCTTACTACTTCCAATATTCTGATATGTAGTTATTGAAGTGTCATTTTGTATTCTTAAGAATGATTCAATAAGATTATTATTTTGTCTATAATAAACATAATAACTCCCTTGATACTTTTTTCCAAAGCTATTATATCCAAATTCTACTTGATTTGTTGTAGAGGGTGTAAGATTTGGATTTCCAACTGTAATGTTTTTATTATCTGTAATGTTAGTATTGGTATTTATATAACTACTACTAGGTCTTGAAATTCTTGAGCTAAAACTTAGTTTTAAGCTTTTGCCCATATCTAATTTTTTTGAAAATGTTAAATTAGGCAAGATATTATCATAATTTTTTGAAAATTTTTCGTGGGAATTCTTTCTCCAATCTCCTTTAATATTTGTTAATTCATATCTGGTTCCTAATTGAAGACTATAATCATTAGTAAATTGAAGATTTGATGATAAATAAAATGCATTAACTGTCTGAGTATAATTAAAGATTTCATTTGGAAATATAAATGCATTACTGTCTGAATCAGTCTGATAATCCATTTCTTGATCTCTAATAATCATTTTAGCACCAACTTCAATTAGATGATCATTTATTGGATGAGAATAGTCTAGCTGAAATGTATGTTCAAAATTCTGTTCGTTATTAATGTTTGTCAAATTAATTAAACTATCATTTTCACTAATTTCAGTAATATTTTTTTTAGTTCTATTGCCTAGCTGATATGAAAGACTAAATTCTCTGTCTTCATTATCTTCAAAACTTCTTGTGTAATCAGTGTTCCAGCTTATATTATTACGTTCATTTGTAGATTCTAAATACGAATTGTAGTTATAAGAAGTGTCAGTTCCATTATAATCCAATGTTGTAGTGTTTTTGGAAGGGGTGTTTCTTCCTCTAAAATTTATATCAGAAGAAATAGAATTGTATGCATTAATATCATAATACATGTTTATTCCAGATCCCCATCCAATCCATTGGCTTTCACTTGTTCCATCATTTGTAAGAATATTTGTATCTCCTATAGAATTCCAATCTTGTCTCTCATATGTATTAGATCCTTCTCTTGGCCAACTGTACCAAGCATTTCCTCTTGCAGATAAACTAAATCTTCCTTTTCCTAAAGTTAAATTAAATCCATTTTTATTATTTCTTGTTCCTACAGAGCCATCTAATGATGCTTTATAACCATCAATTATTTTTTTCTGAGTTACAATATTAACTATACCTGCTTCTCCTTCTCCGTCATATTTTGCTCCTGGACTTGTAATAATTTCTACACTCTTAATTTCATCAGCAGGAATCATTTGTAGTGCAGAGGCTAGATCTCCTGAAAGAAATGAGGAAGCTTTACCATTTAGTAAAAATTTTATTTGTTTTGACCCTCTTAACTCAACATTACCATCAAAATCTACTGATAATAATGGAGCCTTACGAAGAACATCTGTAGCGTCTTCATTAGCTCCATTGTCATCGTTTTCTGCATTATATATTATCTTATCAATCTTAGATTCATAAATTGGTTTCTGCTCATCAATTATAATTTCAGATAACATTTCTGAGTTAATTTCTAATTTTATGTCTTTTAAGTTTATATCTGGGTTTTTCTTTGTTAGTTTAAATTCAATTTCTTGTTTTTTGTATCCTAAGTAATTGATAGAAAGTATATAATCTCCAGTTAAAATACCTGTCATTGAGAATTTTCCATTAGGACCAGACATAGTTCCTTCAATTATTTTATTCCATTTTGCATTGGTAATGCTGATATTAGCAAATTCTAAACCTCTTCCAGTCTCAGAATCACTAATTTTCCCACTTACACTTCCCCTAAAGTAAGATGATTTATTTTTTTTACTGTAATTTGAGTAATCGCCACTATAACCACCTTTATTACTACCTCTTTGTGCAGTTGATAATAATGGTATTAATAGGAAAATAATTAAGATTTTTTTCATTCTATAGTTTTTGAATTTAAGTTTGAGATTTCTAAAAAAACTTCTAATTAATTTTACAGCTCATGCCAAATAAGGATTTATCCTTAATAATTTCAGCTACGCCATCTGGAACCATATGCTCCCATGTCCCAATTTCACATGCTTTTATCTTTTTAAGAACATCTCTTGAAAAAATATCTAAAATATTTGAGTTATAATTTAGATCTTCAATTCTTTTATTGCTGTAAAGATACTGATAAATAGATTTTCCTCTTGGATGAATAGGTACATTTTTACTATTTAGTAATTCTTTTTTGTTATCTGGTTGGTAAGGATATAAATATATTTTAATGTCTCTATTCACAATAATACCAAATGCCTCCATAATACCGCCATTTAGATTCCTGTAATATTTTTCATCAAACATCTCAACAAGATTATCAACTCCAATAATTAAACCCATTCTAGCAGTTGTATATCTAGAAAGATATTCACTAAGCTTATAGTATTTTTTATAATTGGATATCATTACAGTATATCCAAGAGAACATAAAATATCAGCTCGATCTAAAAAATCTCTTTCATCTACTTCTCCATTGGTCATAAGGTTAGATAGCGTTATTTCTAGTAAAAGTTGAATATTTTTTTTATCAACTTTCTTATTTTTTTTAAATGTATCTAAACCCTCTGTTAGCATATCAATATTTACTTTTGTAACAGGTCTAAAACTTCCTCTTAATATTAATATATTTTTCTTGTGAAGAATATCAGATGGGTATTTATTCTTTCCTTCAGGAGTAAAAATAACTGCATTTGTCATTTTTTCTTTAACTAATGTTAAGCTTAATAGCCTATTATCGATATTTTTAAAATCAGGACCAAGTACTTCAACCATATCAATTTCAAAATTATCTCTTGATAGATTATCATATAATCTTTTGAGTATAATTTTAGGATCTGATTCTGTAAAGCAAGCATGCATTAAGTTTGTTCCAATAATACCAATTGTTTCTTGTTGTATTCTAGCCTCTTGATCTTTTAGTCTAACATGAATTAAAAATTCATTTGGCTCATTCTTTGAATCCTTTTGGAATTTTAGGCCCATCCATCCATGACCATTTATAGTTTTATCGTAATTTATTGTCGTTACAGTATCAGCAAAAGCAAAGTATCGTGTTTTTTTATGATCTTGTCTATTTAGTCTCTCCTCAAGTAATGCGTATTCTTTCTTAAGCATTCTATTTAATCTAGATTTACATACATATCTGCCATCATCTTCCTTTCCATATATAGCATCAGAAAAATTTCTATCATAGGCAGACATTGTTTTTGCTATAGTTCCAGATGCACTACCAACCCTAAAAAATTGTCTTGCAACTTCTTGACCAGCTCCTATTTCAACAAAAGATCCATAGATAGAATTATCTAAATTTACTTCAATTGCTTTTTGACCTGGAGTTAATATAATTTGCTTATTCATTTTTTAATGATTATTATAAATTTTAAACAAAATTAACTAGTTATTTTAATTAATAATTATTTATTATATATAATTTTACATATATATGACTTTCTTATGCAAATAACTTTATTAGGTACAGGAACTTCTCAAGGAGTGCCTGTGATTGCTTGTGAATGTGAGGTTTGTATTTCAGATAACCCAAAAGATAAGAGACTTCGATCATCTGTATTAATTGAAGTTGATGATATATCCATAATTATTGATACAGGACCTGATTTTCGTCAACAAATGCTTAGAGAATGTGTAGTTAAGATTGATGCTATTTTATATACTCATGCTCATAAGGATCATATTGCTGGTTTAGATGATATTAGATCATTTAATTTTAAATCTAAGAAAGCTATGGACGTTTTCTGTACTGAGCATGTCTTATCATGTTTAAAAAATGAGTTTTCATATATATTTTCAGAAATTAAGTATCCAGGAATTCCAAAAATTAATGTTTCAATTATTAATGAATTGCCATTTTTCATTAATAAGACTAAAATAATTCCTATCTATGCTCTACATCATAAATTACCAGTTTTAGGATTTAGAATAAAAAATTTCATTTATTTAACTGATATTAGTGAGATTTCAGTAAAAGAAAAATTAAAAATGTTTAATGCTGATCTTATTATTCTTGATTCATTAAGAAGAGAACCTCATATTTCTCATCTTTGTCTTGAACAATCATTAGATCTACTAACAGAATTAAAGCCTAAGAAAGCCTATTTAACTCATATTAGTCATTTAATGGGCTTGAATGATATTGTCAATAAAGAATTGCCTAAAAATATTCAACTTGGATATGATGGATTAAATATTAAATTGAGCTAATTTTTTTATGCATAATAATTTATATTAAAAGTTATATATTTTATATCTTTGTGATAAAATTATATATTTGTAAATAATAAAAAATCTATATGAAAAACTATATTCTACTACTTTTGGCTATTATATTATTTAATTATTCTTATGCTACTAAACATACTCATAGTGATGAGTATGAAATAAGATATATTAAATCTGATATGCAACTTGATAATCAGATTCAAAATAATTTGCGTAATCAACAAGCTTGGCAAAGTTTTATCTCTTTAAACCCTAATTGGTATACATATTTTAATGAATATAACTATAAACCACATAGAGCCTTTGGATCTCCAATTGATTTAAACATTGGTAATTCATTGGATGAACGTATGTTAAATTTTATTTATTCTGAGCTAAGTGTTTTTAATATTCCTCCGAATCTAGTATTAGAAAGAAAGACTGAGAATAAAAAATATATTAATTATAATTTTGTTCAGTATCACAATAATTTAGAAGTTATTGATAGTAGATTATATGCAAAACTAAACTTAAGCAATCAGATAGTTGCTTTTGGATTAGATATTTTTTCTGATATATCAATTGATTTAAATCCATCAATCTCAACAGTTCAAGCTATACAATCTGCAAGTCAAAATATATCTTCTATAATAACACTTAATTCTGTTGAAGATGCATTAAAGATATTACCTATACCAATTAATGGAAAATATAATTTTCATCTTGTTTATGTTGTGAATATTTCTACTCAATTAAATCATGGTCCTGCAAATTATATTTGTTATGTAGATGCTAATGATGGTAAATTATTAATGAGAAATAACTCAGTTATGTATGAAGCTCCCCAACAAGCAAATATTCATGTTGAGGGAGAGCTTTATGCTACTCACCCTTATAATCCAACTTCATATGAGGATCTTATTAATTTAAGAGTTGAACACAGTGGTATTACTTACTATACAGATTCAGCTGGTAAAGTAACTATTCCTGGAAGTATTGGTAATGCAAATTATTCATTAGAAGGTTTATTTACTCAGGTTCGAACAAATAGTATTATACCTAGTTTAACATTACCATTAACTACTACTAGTGTAAGTTTTAATTCCAACTCTACTATTCAGGAAAGAACTGCTTTTTATTCTGTTAATAAGATTCATGATCATTTAAAATCTATTTTTCCAACATTTACTGGTTTAGACTATGCTATGGGAACTAATGTAGATGTTGCAGGTAGTTGTAATGCCTATTATGATGGGGAAATTAATTTCTTTGCTGAAGGAAATGGTTGCAATGCTACTGCAAAGATACCTGATGTTGTTTACCATGAGTATGGACATGCTATTAATAACTATAGATATGGTTCTGGAATGCAGAATGGTGGTTTAAATGAAGGTTTTGCTGATTTATGGGCTTTATCCCTAACAGAGAGTCCAGTACTTGGTTTTGGCTGGGATTCTCAAGATCCAGCAGTTTTTGTAAGAAGATATGATCAGAATAGAAAAGTTTATCCTCAGGATTTAAGTGGCGAGGTTCATGCTGATGGTGAGATTATAGCTGGAGCTTTTTGGGATACATATTTGAATTTAGGAAATATGCAGCAGATGCTTGATTTATTTAAGTTTACATATGATGGGGCTCCAGATGGACCGAATGGTTCTGAAGGAATAATATATACTGATGTTTTAGTGGAAGTTCTTTTTGCTGATGATAATGATGCTAATCTAATAAATGGTACTCCAAATGACATAGCTATTATTCAAGCATTCGCTCTTCATGGTATTACATTATTATCTAATGCAGTTATTGCTCATGCTCCTATTTCAACTACTCCTGGTAATATTGATATACCAATTAATGCAAATATTTCTGCTACTTATTCATGGGCTTTGGCAAGTGCAAATTGTTTTTACAGAGTTAATGATAATACAACTTGGAATTCTTTAGCCATGACTGCTAATGGCAATAGTTTCACTACTACTATTCCAGCTCAGCCTAATGGTTCTGTAGTAGCATATTATATTTCTTTAACAGATAATTATGGGTTTGAATCGGGTATTAATCCTCAAGAGGCTAATGTTATGCCTATTAAAGATGCAAATCTTCCTTATTTTATATTAGTTGGTTATGAACTATTTGATGAAGAAGATTTTGATTTTAGTATTGGTTTTTGGCAAACTTCTGATCCCTCTGATAACGCAACAACAGGGATGTGGGATATAGGGGCTCCTTTAGGATCCTATGATAATCCTTCGAACTTATCAGGAATAGTTCAAACTGCTACTCAACATACTCCAAATGGTTATGCTTGTGCTTTTACTGAAAATGCTTCTTCAATAAATGATGGTATTGGAGCAAATGATGTAGATGATGGTCATACTACATTATTCTCTCCAACTTATAATTTAAGTTCATATACAAATCCAGCTTTTTCATATTGGAGATGGTATACAAATAATCCTTCTAGTGGTGCAAATCCTGGTGCTGACTGGTGGCAGGTTTTAATTACTGATGATGGTGTTAATTGGCATTATGTTGAGAATACTAAGAGTTCAGATTTAAGTTGGAGGAAGTGTGTCTTTAGAATCAAGGATTATGTTAATCTAACATCATCTGTACAATTAAAATTTATTGCATCTGATAGTATTAGATCTGGTCAGTATCTTGATGGGGGTAGCTTAATTGAAGCAGCAGTTGATGATTTATATCTTTATGAAAGTATTGATAATGGAACTGGAGTAAATCCTTTAGATGATTCTTTTGTAAAACCTAAATTAATTAGAGTAACTGATTATTTAGGAAGAACAATTAATCCGAATAATATTTCAGGAGTTAAGAATTTAATTTATTATTTTGATAATGGAACTGTTAAGAAAAAATTAATTTATTACTAGATAGATAGTTCTAAGAATTTATTGTTATTATATATTGCTAGTGCTTTCCCTTTAAGTTTTTCTCCTATAAATGGGCTGTTTTTTGACTTAGAAATTATATTTTTTTCTGTAAAATCCCATTCAATTTTAGGATTAAATAATGTAATATTTGCAATATTTCCTTCTTCAATACTATGATTCTGTATGCCAAGAATATTTCTAGGATTAGATGATATTTTTTCAATTATTTGATGTAAATCTAAATGCTTCTCTAAATTCTTAATAATTAAACCAAATAAACTTTCTAATCCAATAATTCCAAATGCAGCATTATCAAACTCAATCTTTTTGGTTTCAATTTCATATGGACTATGATCTGATGTTATTGCATCAATTGTCCCATCTATAAGCCCATTTATAATTGCTTTATTATCTTGCTCTGTCCTTAATGGAGGTAACACCTTATATCTTGAGTCAAAGTTATTTACTTTATCCTCAGTTAAAAATATATTATGTACTGCAACATCAGAACTAATATTTATTCCTTTTTCTTTAGCATATTTAATTTTTTCTACACTCTTCTCGGTGCTTATATAAGATTCATGTATTTTACTATCAGTATAACAACTTAAAGTAATATCTCTATCAATCATCATCTCTTCAGCAATATTTGGAATTCCTTTTAATCCTAGATGAGTACTGATAACACCTTCATTTATTACTCCCTTATTCTGAAGTTTTTTATCATTTGGAAAGTTCATTATTAATGATTTTGTATCTTTTATATATAGGAGTGCAATTTTCATTAATTCATTGCTTTGTATTGATTTTTTATCATCAGTAAATGCTAAACAACCTGAATTAATCATGTCATGCATTTCAACAATATTTTCACCTTTTTGATCATTAGTAAGAGATCCAGCTACTTGGATTGTTACAATACTATCTTTATTATAACCTTTAATGAATTCAACCATTGTACTATTATCAATTACGGGTTGTGTATTAGGCATTAATAGAACCTCTGTAAACCCACCTTGTGCCGCTGATCTTAATCCATTATTTATTGTTTCTCTTTGTTCAAATCCAGGTTGACCAAAATTAACATGCATATCAAACCATCCTTGAGATAAGTGTAGGTTCTCAGATTTAAAAATTTTTGTATCTGAATCAATTTGAATAGATTTTGCAATCTTCTCAATTTTATTATTATTGATTAATACATCACAAATCTTATTATTATGTTTTGATGAACTATCAATAATTTTTGTGCTTTTAATAAGTATTTTCATGTTTTAATTAATTTTAAAAGAAGAATTTCTATTCCAAAGAATATTAAAGCTAGTAATAGACATATCTTCCAATAATGATGATCATTTAATTTATTATCAATTAACTGATTTATATTAGATATGTTTTCATTTATTACCATAGTATTTTTGGTATTAAAATATTTTTTTAATTCACTGCTATTATAATATGTGTATTCGCTTTCTATAGTATTATAGTTATAAGAAATATGATCAATAATTTTTTCATTATCATATAACTTATATTGTCCTGATTTAAATATTTGATTATTCGTATAATATCTTGTTTGTCCATTTATCGTTCTTGTTGTTGGTACTATATCTGAGTCAATATTTTTTAGATGATAGATTTTATTATTAATATTATTTTCTGAAATAAAGTAATTGTTATTCGAAATTGTATAGTAAATCTTTCCTTGCTGAACAGAAGTAGTAGCAATATTTAAGAATGTTGGAACAAATAGAGCATGCTTTTTAAAAACGCTCATAGAATCATTTAAGGGTGTGTTAAATAGATAAATATTTCCCTTTTCTTTATTGTAGTGGCTAAGAAAAATACTGTTATTTTCTAGAACATATAATGATTTTTTATTTGTTTGTGTTAGACTTGAAGTCTTGTAATGATAATTAATTTTTGGGTAACTAATATTTCTTATAGATCCATCAAAAACTTTGTTAAATATTGGATGATTTATTTGTGTGCTTTTAATAAAGTATTCATTTGTATCAGGCTCTATAAAATAATCAGTTCCTAAAGAAGTTAGCAGTTCTTTATACAATTCATAGTCAATTTCAGTAGGAGGGATGATAATTATTGTTCCTCCAGTATTTACAAAATTTATTATAGCATTGTTTAGTCCTGAGCTCAATTCATTAATTTCATTTAAAATTATAACATTTTGTTCTTTTAGCTCTTTATAATTGAGATTACTAATACTTGCTTCTTGGTATTGATAGTTACTAGTGTCATTAGAATATAAGTTTTTGATATAATCTAAGCCTATACTCTGTTTAATATTTAAGATTTTTATTTTACTCCTTTTATTTAGATTAAAATAGATGTCATTATCAAAAGTTATAGGGTAATTATTTATACTTAACTGACAAATATTTATAGCACTATCAATAGCAATCCTAAATTTTAGTTCTTCTCTGGTGCCTTCTTTAATTGTTAATAGTTGCTTGATTTTAGTTTTCTCATTTACTTTTAGTGAAATTGGAATTTCCTGTTTTTGATTAGAAAAATTTGAGATTATCGTATAAATATCCTGATTATTACTATTGATCATCATTGGGCTATTTATCCAAACACTATCTATACTAATATTTGATGTTTTCTTATTAATTATAGGAATAATGAAAAAATTATCTTTAGCTTCTTCATTGTTTTCTTCAATTTTTAGTGTTTTTTTCTGTAGGTCAGATATTATATATATATGATCTTCCTGAGCTGATATGGTTTTCTTAAAATTTATTATTTCAGATAATGATTTATAGTGAGGGGTCGCCTCTATATTTGATACAGCTTCTATAAAATCTTGATCATTATATCCTTTATTATGAGTTTTTAGGAAGCTATTAGTTATTAGATAATACATGCATGCAGACGAATATGAATCTGTTATATTTATTGCTTTATTCTTAGCAACATCTAATAATCTTCCTTCTTTTGATATAGCATTCATGCTAAATGAATTGTCAATATAGATAAAAACTTTATTTGTAGGGGTTTTATTTTTATCTATAGGAATATATGGTTTTGCAAATGCTAGTACTAAAAAGGTGATAGCAAATATTCTACTTATTAATATTAAAAGGTTTCTAATATTTCTCTTCCTATTATTATTTGTTTTAATTTCCTTTAAAAACCGGATACTACTAAAATAAACAGTTTTATGCTTTCTAAAATTAAACAGGTGAATTAAAATAGGTATTGCAATTGCAAATAGTCCAAAGAGAAGCTGTGGGTTTTGATAGGTCATCAAAGTGCAAAGTTACACAATTTGACAATATTGATTCTTTTTTATGAAATAATTTTTCCGTCTACCATTTCCAGAGTTCTATTAGTCATATTAGCTAGTTCTTTATTATGAGTGACAATGATAAATGTTTGATTTAACTCTTTATTTAATTTTATAAATAATTCATGAAGTTTCTTAGCATTGTCTGAATCTAGGTTTCCAGAAGGCTCATCAGCTAATATTATGGAGGGTGAATTTATTAATGCTCTAGCGATTGCTACTCTTTGTTGTTCACCTCCTGATAACTCGTTTGGTTTATGGTCTTTTCTATTAGAAATATCTAGTGTTTCTAATAATTCTAGTGCTCTTTGTTCAACTTCTTTTTTGTTTTTCCCAGATATATATCCAGGGATACATATATTCTCAAATGCAGTAAATTCCACCAATAGATTATGAAACTGAAAGATAAATCCAATTTCTAGATTCCTAAATTTTGATAATTGATTTGAGGATAAACTAGTAATTAACTTGCCATTAATTGAGCATTCTCCCTTATCGGCTTTTTCTAATGTTCCTAAAATATGTAGCAGTGTTGTTTTTCCAGCTCCTGATGCACCAACTATTGAGATTATCTCTCCTTTTTCAATTTGTAAATTAACACCTTTTAAGACATGGACATTGCCATAGGATAAATGTATATTTTCTGCCGTTATCATAACTATATCTTCTTTTTAAAGTAAAGATAATCCAAATAATATACAATCTTTAGCGAAAGACTATTTTCTTGAGCTAGATTAAATGAGTCTTCAATATTATCTAACCACCTGTCTCTTAATATATTTGTTTCATTATCTATACCATTTTTCCATACAATGCTTAACTGACTTCCTGGAGCAAACCACCAGTTTAGTGCAACGTCAGAGGTCCATGTAGTATAGTTTATATCATATGCTTGTTCTGTTAATGGTACAGATACTGCTGATAGGTAGCCGTTATTATCTAGTTCTTGAAACTTAATATTTTCTACTTGATCAAGATGATATCTTAATTTAAAGGAAAAATCAATCTTGTTATTTATAATATATGATCCTGAGAGAACATTTGTAATCATGTATGTATTTCTTATAGAGAAGAGAGGCACTGATAGTTCTTCATTTACTACAAGATTGTCAACATAACCAATATCATTGAATTTATTTCTGATTGATAATACATAAACCATAGATATCTTATCATTAAATCTATATCGCGGAGATATTCTCCATCTATATGCATGACTGGAATATAGCGGATTTATTGATCCTCCACCTCCAAAATCTAATGCAAATTTATTTCTATAGTCGCTAGAAATAAATCCACCCAAATTAATTGATTTTGATCTTTTAAGGGGATGATTAAGATCTCCAGTTCTAGCTTCGTAATAATCTTCTCTTTCATATGGATTAGCACCCATTCTTACATTTATAAAAAGATAATTTTTCAGCATCATATCAGACTCTGCTTCAAATTCAAGATTAACAAATTTATTATCAGTAAATAATGTTTCATGTCTAACTTTTATAGTGTGTGATGAGCGAATGAAACTTTTATTTTCATTAATTTGTTGATATCCAATATTAAGTCCATTGGAAATTTCATTATTTGAGTACAAAAACCCAAGATCATTTGGGTTGTATTTATCATCTTCAAATTCAGTGTATAACTCATATCTGTAATTACCACTTGTTTTACCGGCTGCTAACATTCCTGAAAAACCAACTGTAGAATTATCTTCTTCAAACTCTTGACTCATTTTTAAGTTAGCAGCATACATATGGGTATTCTTATTATTACTAATTCTAGCAAATAATCCGGTCACATTTGCATCCTTTGCTGATGTATTGTTAGTCATATTGGTATTCATTAGACTAACAGAAGAGCTGTTCTTTAATGCTTTATCAATGATCATAACATTGTAATTTGTTAGTGGTTTATCATCAGTTTTGTTAGTTATTGCATTTAATGCTGCTATACCTATACCATTCTTTGTCCTACCACTAATCTTTGAGGCATTTAAAAGATTATCTTCAAGTCTTCTGCTATAAAACATCTCTCCACCTTTATTAAAAAGTTCTATTCCTTCATTAAAGAATTGTCTTTTCTCTTCATATTTAACCTCAAATGGTGATAGATTTAAAACCATAGCATCAGCAGATACTTGTCCAAAATCAGGTATTAGAGTCATATCTAGTGTAAAGCTTTCGTTAATTCCATACTTTAAATCCATTCCATAATTATATGGATAGGTAGTTTTCCCACTATATGAGTCTGCATAAATAGAAGCATATGGCATAAATGATAGTCTTAAGGGACTATCTATATTTTTAATTCCAGATAATAGGCCAGCTTGCAGAGAAAAATTTTGATATTCCATATCAATTGGATTCCAGCTGTAGTCTTCTCTATATCTTCTTATGCTTCTTGATATATTTAATGACCAATCTTTATTATCATTTGGGAATCTGAGTTGTGAGAAAGGTATAGCAATTTCAGCAGACCAGCCTTTATTATTAATATCTACGGCTGATTTCCAAACTGCATTCCATGAATTATCATAATTATTCATAGTAATTTTTGCATCTGCTTGAATTCCAGCTGCTGTAATTACAAATTCATATTCTGTTTCTCCATTAAATGGATTAATAAATATTCCTATAAAATCACAATTTTTTTCATAATTATCTCTTTTGGAAAGTTCTTTTAATATACTATCTGGTTCACTATCATACATCATTAACCCAAAGTATATGTTCTTGTTATCATAACATATTTTTACTTCTGTTTTTTGATTTTCTCTTTCAGCTCTTCCATTATTTGGTCTTATCTGAGTGAAATCTTTAGCAATATCTAAGTCATTCCATACTTTATCATCTAATACCCCATCAATTTTAGGACTTTCATTAGTTGTTCTAACATTATATTTCTTTTTAGTATCAAACTGACTAAATGATGTTAAAGGGATTAAGCAAAGAATAAATAGATAGTTGATTTTCATGTATGAACAAAATTTGTGCAAAAATAGAATTTATTATCAATAGATGTTTGTATTTAAAATCAATAATTTACTTTTACGCAATTAAATAATAGATATGAATTTACACGAATATCAGGGAAAAGAATTATTAAATAGTTTTGGGGTTAGAATACAGCGAGGTATTGTGGTTTCCACTTCTGAAGAGGCTGTTAAAGCTGCTGAGAAATTAAATAAAGATACTGGTACTAGTTGGTGGGTAATTAAAGCTCAGATCCATGCTGGAGGAAGAGGAAAAGGTGGAGGCGTTAAATTAGCTAAATCTCTTGATCAGGTTAAATCTATTTCACAAGATATTCTTGGAATGTATCTAATTACTCCTCAAACTTCTGAGAAGGGTAAGCTTGTTAATCAAGTTCTTATTGCTGAAGATGTATATTATCCTGGAGAGAGTGAAACTGATGAATATTATATGTCTGTCCTGCTTAATAGAGCAACAGGTAGAAATATGATTATGTATTCTACTGAAGGCGGTATGGATATTGAGACTGTAGCTGAAGAGACTCCTCATTTAATTTTTACTGAAGAAGTTGATCCTAGTATTGGACTACAATCTTTTCAATGTAGGAAAATTGCTTTTAATTTAGGTTTATCTGGTTTGGCTTTTAAGGAAATGACAAAATTTGTTTCATCATTATATTTAGCCTATGTTAATACTGATTCATCTTTATTTGAGATTAATCCTGTTTTAAAGACTTCTGATAATAAAATCATGGCAGTTGATTCTAAAGTTTCTTTAGATGACAATGCTCTTTATAGACATAAGGAATATGCTCTATTAAGAGATAAAAGAGAGGAGGATCAAACAGAGGTTGAAGCAGCTGAGTATGGTTTAAATTTTGTTAAGCTAGATGGTAATGTTGGTTGTATGGTAAATGGTGCTGGACTTGCTATGGCAACTATGGACATTATAAAGATGGCTGGTGGGAATCCTGCAAATTTTCTAGATGTTGGTGGTACTGCAGATGCTAAGAGAGTTGAGCAAGCATTTAGGATTATCTTAAAAGATGATGGTGTCAAAGCTATTCTTGTTAATATTTTTGGTGGGATTGTAAGATGTGATAGAGTTGCTCAAGGAATTGTAGATGCATATAAGA
>TARA_B110000438_G_scaffold102825_1_pt1 | contig 15754 bp, 19 predicted proteins | sample TARA_B110000438 | Tara Oceans TARA_B110000438 (sample SAMEA4398413) | marine metagenome | biome: Polar Biome; feature: [MES] marine water layer (ENVO:01000295) within the mesopelagic zone...; material: water (ENVO:00002006), including particulate matter (ENVO:01000060) such... | reverse complement strand
CAGCTATTTCGATGAAGTATGGCTTCCAAGGTCCAAATGAGACAGTTACAACTGCTTGCGCCGCTAGCACACACGCAATTGGTTATGCCGCCAGGCTAATCTCTATGGGCTATGCAGATGCCATTATCTCAGGTGGCACAGAATCAGTAATGTCACCTGTTGGGATGGCAGGCTTTAGAAATATGACGGCGCTGTCATCTTCTGGGTTTTCAATGCCCTTTGACAAGAATAGGGACGGTTTCATGATGACCGAGGGAAGCGCTACCCTCGTTCTCGAAGAAATGGAGTCAGCTGTTAATCGTGGAGCAAAGATATACGGAGAGATTCTGGGCTCCGGTTCAAATGCTGATGCTCATCACATTACCGCTCCCGCTCCCGGCGGGACAGGAGCTGCGCGTTGCATGCAACTAGCGCTCGCAGATGCAGGTCTCTCAGCAGGCGATATCCGACATGTGAATGCTCATGGAACGTCAACGCCCCATAACGATGCGGCAGAAGCCCAGGCAATATTTTCTACATTTGGCGAAAACGGTCCTCCGATAACTTCCACCAAAGGCGTAACAGGTCATGGTCTTGGAGCAGCTGGCGCAATAGAAGCCGCAGCAGTTCTCCTGTCGATCAAACATTGTCTTATCCCGCCTACAGCTGGCCACAAAGAACAAGATCCAGACCTACCCAATATCGACCTAGTTACTGACTCAGCGCGAGAGTGGGTTCCGGGTCCAGCAATGTCGAACTCTTTTGGCTTTGGAGGACATAACGGGAGCCTCGTATTCGGAACTTTTGACTCGTAGCTGTTAGAGAGCCTGACGAACCACCGCCGTCACCAACGCCGAGAAGACTATAATTTCATAGAATGGGCGCCGATAGTAAGCGAGGATGCCTCCGGTCGCGACGCCTACAACGCGCGCATCTAATACTAAAGAACCGTTCAGTTCAAAGGTTTGCAGAGCAATCAAGCTGCTAAGTAACGCTGGGGGCAGCAGCAACAACAAAGCTTTAATTTTTCTACTTTGCTCTCGGCGGACGCCAACCAGCGCACCAACTATTTTAAATAGATACGCACCCAAAGAAAGTATAAAAATTGCTAGCCAAATCACGAAACAACTCGCCAGCTTTGCCCGCGCCAATACCCTAGAACAGCGCCGAGAACACCAAGTAAAACTGGAACACCGATAGGTACAATCGGTACAGCAATAATCGTAATTGCAGCTCCAGACAGTGCTGCGACTAGAGCCGCATGACTCCTTAGATGTGGAACTAGAAGTGCTACGAAACCAGCAGGAAACGCTGCATCCAAACCCCAAACATCAGGTGATCCTATGAGGTCACCACAGAGCGCTCCGAGAAGCGTTCCTAAACTCCAAAAGAAATATATCGCAAGCCCGGTAGCCCAAAAAGCTCGTTTCGAATCTTCTGGATTTTTCTGTGCCGTGGCCATAGCCGTTGATTCGTCGATAACAAGTTGAGCAGATAGTGCTCTTTTGAATAGGTTTCTTGGAAGAACAGTTGCTATTGAAGCTGCGTATAGACCATTTCGGGCAGCCAGTAAGAGACCGCTCAATAAAGCCGCAGTAACGCCGCCGCCAGCTCCTAAAAGTCCGACGAAGGCGAACTGCGACGCACCAGTGAAAGTTAATAAAGACATTGCTAATGCCTGAGCTATTGTCAAGCCAGAGGCAACAGCCAGGACACCAAATGTAAGGCCAAAAATTCCTACAGCAAGTCCCAATACTATTGAGTTCCGAATAATTTGTCCCATCGGAAATCCGAGTTCAACGCTTATGGCTTTGGCACATCTGCGATGACGAAAAGCATGTCAACTGAGCAAGCAATTTCCCCGTTAACCGTGGCGATCCCATTGCCTTTTCCTGCACGAGATGACATCCGCCCGAGCGTCGACTCCAGGACTAAAGTATCACCAGGTGCAACTTGCCGACGAAATCTTGCCTTATCGATTCCTCCGAAAAGCGGCAGTTTCCCTCGATACTTCTCATGACTCAAGGCCGCTATACCAGCAGTCTGGGCAAGAGCTTCAACAATTAGTACCCCAGGTAGGGTTGGGAAGCCAGGAAAGTGGCCCTGAAAAAACGATTCTTCACCTGATAAATGCCACAAAGCTGTGCAAGAAACTCCTGGTTCAAGGGCAATAACTTTATCAACAAACAAAAACGGGGAACGATGCGCTAACAGCTCTTTAGGGTCAGGCAGTTTGTTCATTGCTTCTCTCTAACACTTCGTTTAATTTTTCAACACTTACTTTAGGCGATATTTTGTACCAGCACTCTAAGATTCGACCGGTATTACTGATCCAAAAAACTGATCTAATAATCCCCTCGTACTCTTTCCCATACAATTTTTTTGGTCCCCACACTCCGTACTTTGCGGACACTTTATGATCCGGGTCAGAAAGCAAAGGGAATCCCAACTGATGTTTATCATCCCATTTCATTTGAGTTCTGGGTAAGTCAGGGCTCACTCCGATTAGCTGAATTCTTTTATTTCCTTTCATTAAATCTCTCAGGCCTGACGCCTGTGAGGTACAGCCACTGGTGTTAGCCCTCGGATAAAAGAATAGGAACACTGACTTCGGCGCTTGCTTAGTTAACGAAACCTTCTGGCTTGTTTGGTCAAAAAGAGTAAAAGCTGGAGCTCTGTCGCCTTCAGATAGCATTCACTTAACCTACATAACTACTGAACCATGGCCATCATCAGAATGACAGAACTGTAGCTATTTTTTTGATTCAGAGAAAGCTACTCGTTGGTAAGCAACGACTGCAGATATTTCCGCTGAATCTAAGCGTCTACTGAACGCAGGCATTGAGCGCCGTCCCTGTAGAACTATGTTTAGATGGCTGGGATAGGAACGACGATGACCAATACCAGTCAGACGGCTCCCTATTCCTCCTTCACCATTTTGTCCGTGGCAAACAGCGCAGTTAGACGCGTACACAGCTTCACCTATTTTCAAGACACTTGCACTATAAGTCTCATTAATCGGCCCATAGCTAGCGGTATCTGATGAACACGCTAACAAAGTAAGCACAAGGCATACGGCAACTCTGTAAAGTGTCGGCCGCATTCCATAGTTAGCTCCCATTATTCAACTCAATAATTCCCTAGAGCCGCCAACACCTGAATATTTACTCGGTTTATCTTGCCACCTTCGGGAGAGCCAATTTTTATCACGGGCATGCGCATGGAAATGCTCTGGTATTTGTCTCATTACGCGGTCAATAGTTGTAACTTCATCTCCAAAACGTTCAGCAGCTGCCACTGTGAGACATTGAATCATCCATTCGATGTCTGATAGAGCAGGTTCAGTTCCATGCCGCTTCCAAACCACCATCGGAGTGGAGCACACCTCGCAGTCAGCAACCCAACACACCTTATCTTCGTAGTACCAATGTGTGAAACGAGCTGCTTCACACAACTCACAGTTTCCATAGTCTAAGGCACTCACAGAACCCTCTATCCCTCGTCAAGCGCCGCTCGGTAGGAAGAGACTAGCTGTCCCACGCCAGAAGCACCGTGCCCATCAAGCATCTGTCGAACTAACGCTGAACCTATGATCACACCGTCTGCCACTGCGCAAGCTTCTACCGCTTGCTCCGGTGACCCTATCCCCACACCGACCAGTACAGGCTTGTCCGTAACTGCTTTACAACGAGCGGCAATTTTTGTCGCAGTGTCCGCCAAGGCAGAACGCTCGCCAGTTACTCCGAGTAATCCGACCGCATAAACAAACCCATGAGCAGCAGCACAGAGATCTCCAAGCCTGTGATCTGGCGTTGTTGGGGCCGCCAACATTACTGTCTCGATTCCGGCTTTACCTGCGACTTCACGCCATGGAGCTGATTCGATATACGGTAGGTCTGGCAAAATCGCAGCGCTAATACCAGCTCTGACCAGGCTCGCAGCAAAACGCTCATGGCCTGGGTTATGGGCAAGATTATAATAGGTCATCACCGCATGGGGAATACCGGTATCTAGCTCGGCAGCAGCCTGTAGAACTGACAAAGGAGTAGTTCCTCGATCCAGTGCGATCTGTGACGCTTGCTGGATTACCGGCCCATCCATCACGGGATCAGAAAATGGAATACCAATTTCTATTGCGTCTGCGCCAGCGGCAGCAGCGGCTTCAACTGATGCCTCCCAGTTCTCAAACCCACCAGTTACATATACGACCAACAACTTCTTGCCTAATGCGCGTTTCTCACGGAGAGCCTCTTCAAATGGACCGGTCATACAACTCGATCAACGTTCAAAATTTCCATCATCTGATCAACATCTTTATCTCCACGACCGGAAAGATTAATTAGGACTGTTTGTCCTTGTAGGTTTTTTGCCTCCCTAACAACCCATGCGATTGCATGCGCTGTCTCTAAGGCTGGGATTATGCCCTCAGTACGAGAGAGAAGCTGGAAAGCTTCAATAACCTCCTGATCATTAACTGAAGGGTATTCAGCTCGACCAATAGAAGCTAAAAAAGCGTGCTCCGGACCTACTCCAGGATAATCTAACCCCGCAGAAATAGACTTAGCTTCTTGAACTTGGCCTACCTCATCTTGCATTAGATAAGAATTCATTCCATGCACTACCCCAGGAACTCCTCTACCTACCGCAGCCCCACCAGCAGGCTCAACACCAATCAACCTCGATTCACTCGAAGCAAAACCAGAGAAGATACCGGCCGCATTACTTCCGCCGCCGATGCATGCAACCACAAGATCTGGGTCAGTACCGGTGAGAGCTAGACATTGCTCATTTGCCTCGTCTCCAATTACGTGGTGGAAAGTTCTAACCATCCAAGGATATGGATGCGGCCCCATGACTGTACCTAAACAATAATGGGTGCCTTCTAACGTCGCCACCCAGTCACGCAAAGCCTCGTTAACAGCATCTTTAAGCGTCTGGCTACCAGATTTGACCGCTTCAACCTCCGCTCCCAAAAGCTGCATCCGAAAAACATTCAAAGACTGCCGCTTGACGTCAACAGCCCCCATATAAACTTTACATTCCATATCCAATAACGCTGCAGCTGTGGCAGTAGCAACGCCATGCTGACCCGCCCCAGTCTCTGCTACCAGTCTCGTTTTGCCCATCCGTTGAGCCAGCAAAGCTTGGCCTATAACGTTATTTATTTTATGAGAACCAGTGTGATTAAGGTCTTCGCGCTTTAGGAGGACTCGACAACCCAGTTGCTTTGATAATCGAAAGCATTCAGTCAACGGTGAAGGCCTGCCCCCATAGTCGCGTAACACTCGATGGAAATCGTCAACGAAAGTAGGATCTGCCCACGCTTCACGAAAAGCGATCTCTAACTCTTCGCACGCAGGAACTAAGGTTTCGGGAACGAAACGCCCACCAAATTTGCCAAAACGTCCGTCGGGGGTTGGCTCAATCATTACCATATTTACAATTTGCCCCTTTCAGGGTCGCAATTACTAGTTAATTAGCGAACTTTTTAATATTTATTACTCATTACGCCAGTCATATGGCATTGAGTCAATTTCAAGCTCACTCTCATCCGGCTCAGTATCACTAGCAGCTTGTCGAGCGTTGGTAATAAATTCCCGAACTAGAACAGGATCCTTGCGCCCGGCTGTTACCTCGACTCCGCTTGCTACATCAACGCCCCAAGGTTGGACTGATTCAATAGCCCTTCCGACGTTCAGAGGATTAAGCCCACCAGCTAGGATCAACGGCCTGCCACGATCCTTACCATCTAGCAACGTCCAATCAAAAACCTTGCCCGACCCGGGCTCTGGAGCATCTACTAGCACCGCTGCTGCCCCATATTCAATCAACCGGTCCATACTCGGGTCGCCTGCGGCAAAGGCTTTGATCATCGTTGGGACACGCTCGGCTATCCAGGCGCTGTCAGCTACACTTTCATGACCGTGTAGCTGCGCCGCTTGGAGCCCTGCCTCATGGGTTATTTCGACAACTCGGTCTCGAAGTTCATTTCGAAAAACTCCGACGGTCATAATCCCACCCGGTAATCGTTTCACAATATCGCGAGCTACTGATGGTCGAATTTGGCGAACTGAGCCAGGAACAAAATTAAAACCTAGAGCATCGGCACCCATACCAATCGATAACAGGGCATCCTCTTCCGTGGTAATTCCACATATTTTTATAAACATAAATCAACCTCGGTCATGGCCCTTACAAGTAAGTCCGGAGCCTCACTAGTCACCAAGATTTCTCCTACTAGAACAGCATCAAAACCAGCTTGCGCGAGCGTAGCCGCATCAGCAACATCTCGTACACCTGACTCTGCCACCGAAGTAACTGATCCAGCAATTAAGTCTCCCATTCTTAGAGCGCGCTCATGGTCAACTTCAAAGGTAAACAAATCTCGCTGGTTTACACCAACTAAATCAGCGCCTACAGAGATGGCCCTTTCCAGTTCGATCTCGTCATGCACCTCAACTAGAACGTCTAGTTCAAGCTCCTTGGCTAAGTCATGAAAACGTTTCAGTTCTTCGTCAACAAGAGCAGCAGCTATAAGCAAAACTGCATCTGCACCCATGATCCTGGCATCCAATATATCGAATTCATGAACCGTAAAGTCTTTACGCAATACGGGCAGGGCTACAGATTCGCGCACGGTTTGAAGATCTCTCGGAGAGCCTCCAAAACTTTCCGTATCTGTCAAGACCGACACGCAAGCTGCTCCCCCAATCTCATATTTTTTCGCTAATTCAGAAGGGTCCAAGTCGATAGCAAGAGCGCCTTTGGAGGGAGACTTTCGTTTGACCTCGGCAATCACGCTCAGTCCATCAGTTTGCAAAGACCTAAGAAAACCTCGAGGTGACGGGCTACGCGAAGCGCTTTCAAACAGCTCACCAAAAATTCGATTATCTTTGTCAGCCTCTGCTCTATGCCTATCGAGAATTCGATCTAAATACGTTTCCAAACTGATGTCCTTAAATCATCTATATTCGTTTCAGCAAAACGCGCTTAGAGGTCCAGGCCTTTCGCACATACCGGCTCTAAGAAGATGAGTTCAGCGCGACCCGCCATATATTGTCCGGTTGCCTTTCCGAACTCCTTCATCCCATCGGATGTGCCATGCGTCTTCAATGCATCAGAATCTGAATACATCTCATAGAACCAGACAACATTTTCATCGCCCTGATCTTTGTGAGCAGCGTAAATTTCTGTTCCTGGTTCCCCTGACACATTCTTAATGCCGAGATCAGCTATCACCGCCAGAAGCGAATCACGCTCACCTTCTTTGGCGGTTAGTTTTGCTAGTAGAGCTGGTTTCGACATTGATTAATCCCCTTTTTGATATTTTTAGAAGCATACGACTTTGAACAAGAATATTGACGGTGGTATTTACCATCAATTGTTTTCTGATGAAGATTACCTTTAAACGATTTCATCAAGAATGGGTGAGCCCGAGACTAAAGAGCCTCCAGAAGTGCACATACCGACGGACCCAGCCTTCGCCACTCCCATTGCTACAGAAGAGTCGCCATCGATGGTAGCGGAGTATATCTTTCCTAGTACTTCACCATTTTCGTTATAGAGCTCATCTTCAGGGTGCAGTTCTTCAGTCGATTTAAACCGCTGCACCTGCTGTCTTCCTCCTTTACGCGCTGAAATTCGCTCAACAAGCTCCTGGCCGCGATAACACCCTTTATTAAATGAGACAGCCATAGCTAGGACGCCTGATTCGTTAGGAATACCTCCGGATATTATCTCCTTACCCATGACAGGCAATCCGCTAATCAACCTTGCTTTTTCGTAAAAACCTGGAGTCTCTTGTCTGATAGGTGACGAAACCTTGGATCCTAACAAATCGAACCCAGCCATACCTGGCCAAAACGCTGGTGTTACTAAATCAGCAACAAACGGCTCTGGAATTTCAGCAATGCCGCGAATAGCAAGCATGTCCCATTCAAGATCCGTGAACTCCGCCTTAGTCCTAAGTTTGAATCGTTCTAGGGAAGCCCTCAAAGCAGCACCAAACATATGCTCTGTATCCAAGTAGAAGAGTTCAGTATCAGCACGAGATATCCTAAAGAACCCTTCAACCTGCCCACGCGGTTCGAGAAGAAATGAAAAAGCTGATTGGCCAGGCTTAAGAGTTTCAACCTCCTGCGAGACCTGCCCTTGTAAAAAAATTGCAGCTTCAGGGCCCTCAACTTTTACAACATCTCTTTTCAGAAGTACTGAAAACGCTTCATCCATGTTAACTATTCCTGTTCATAAGGTTTCTAATTACGCTACGTACAAGTTCAATACCAACGTTGTCATCAAGAGACATTATTGATTCTGGGTGAAACTGAACCGCCGCTATCGGCAACTCTTTGTGCTCGACTGCCATAACCACGCCATCATCAGCGCTAATGGCAACCACTTTTAACTCATCAGGAATTTTGTCAAGCTTTGCGAAAAGTGAATGATACCTTCCAGCCCTAAATGACCCTGGTAACCCGGTGAACATTTGACTGTCAAAAGTTTCGACAAGCGAGGGCTTTCCATGCATCGGGCTAACTAATTGGTCCAATACACCGCCGTAATATTCAACAATTGCTTGAAGTCCTAGACACACACCAAATATTGGAATCCCTTCGGCTATCGCAAGTTCAATAGTTTCTGAAATACCAAAGTCTTCTGGTCGGCCCGGCCCTGGAGACAAAACCAGCAAATCAGTTTTGCTCCGGTCAATCTCTTCTGAATGAACGCCTGACCGCAAGGTTGTAACCGATGCTCCCGTCTGTCGTAAGTAATTTCCTAACGTGTGCACAAAAGAATCTCGGTGATCGACCAATAATACACGGCAATTTTGTCCTATTTGGTCTACGGGAAGAGACACGGATGAGTTTCGCGGAAGGCGCAATGCATCTAAAAATGCTGCAGCTTTAAGTTCAGTCTCAGCTTCCTCTGCGACAGGGTCTGAATCCCACAAAAGAGTGGCACCAACTCTAACTTCAGCTTTCCCATCCTTAATCCGTATGGTTCTCAAGGTGAGGCCAGTATTTAATCCCCCATCAAAACCGACCTTGCCAATAGCACCCCCGTACCAAGAGCGTGGTGATTTTTCATTTTGCTCTAAGAACTTCATTGCAGCAGCCTTCGGGGCTCCCGTAACTGTTACCGCCCAAGTATGAGTGAGGAACGCATCTAGTGCATCAAATTCTGAACGAAGACGCCCTTCCACATGATCCACAGTATGGATAAGCCTGGAATACATCTCAATCTGCCGACGTCCAATAACTTTCACCGATCCAGGGACGCAGATCCTGCTCTTGTCATTTCGGTCAACATCGGTGCACATAGTCAGCTCCGACTCATCCTTAGAGGAGTTAAGTAGTGCTAATATTTGCGATGCATCGTCTAAAGGATCCTGACCTCTGGCAATGGTTCCCGATATGGGGCATGTCTCAACTCGGTCACCTTCTACTCGAACGTACATTTCGGGTGAAGCACCCACTAACCACTCGTTTTCCCCGAGATTAATCAAAAAGCCGTATGGAGATGGATTTTGCTCTTTCAAACGCCTAAATAATTCCGAAGGGGGTTCAGGCGCAGGCTCACTAAAGGTCTGGCTGGAGACAACTTCAAAAAGGTCTCCCTTTGCAAAATAGCCACGAGCTAATTCGACTGCATTTGCATAGCTACCTGGAGCATGATCACGATGAGACACGAAAGACTCATCGGCTCGGTAGGGAACTATTTCCCCAGCTCTCTCGAAGGGGACCGTCGCTCGACCGTCAATTGCGAATTCATACGAAACACGCTCAGCCACTGCCCCCTGATGATCGACTACAATCAACTCATCTGGAATATACAGCAAGAGATCTCGCTGATCCGCAGGCCGTTCAAGACTCATCTCCATCGGCTCAAACTGAAAAGCTAAGTCATAACCAAAAGCTCCATAAAGCCCAAGATGTGGATCAGAGCCACTAAAAAGCTTAACGATCGAACGCACTACAGAAAAAGTCGATGGTTGGCGACTTCTTTCTTCCTCTTCGAATCGATGGTTCACTGGTTCGATACGGCATGACACAGTATCTTCCGACCGAGCGACCTCAATAGCTCCGGCGACCTTTCTTACTGCCTTACAAATAACATCTAAAAGAATTTTCCCTCGAGCATTAAGAGCTCTTACCTCCACGAAGTCTTTGCTACTAGTAATACTTAACGGCGGGTTGACAAAGCCCATGTCCCATCTCGTGTAACGACCTGGATATTCATAGCTAGAAGAGAGCAGTAGACCTTTTTCAGAGTCGAGGCGATCGACGAGTTCTTCTATGGCTGAATCTGCCGCTATCGGAATTCTGGTGACAGTTACCTCAACTCCGCCCTCAGTGAGATATCGGTTCTCTGCGTCTTCAGACATAGCTATAGGTAGAGCCCTGTGCTACCCGGCTCAACTCTCGGCGCTGCTATTGCATGGATATCGCGTTCGCGAAGTATCAAAAAATCTTCGCCTTGCACTTCGACCTCGTGACGGTCTTCTGGACTAAACAACACTCGGTCACCTTCTTCTACACTTCTCACATTTGGGCCGGCCCCAACTACCTCTCCCCATATTAATCGCTTCTGCTGCTGCGCCGTTGAGGGAATCAAGATACCGCCGCTACTTCGACGCTCAGCCTCATCAGTGGGCATGCGAACTAAGATCCGGTCATGGAGCATCTTGATCGGACGTTTCTCATCCGAAGCGGATTTTGAGAGATTTGAATCTTCAGTCACAAAAGCAAGGTACCGTTTCCAAGCATGACAACCGAAGCTGATGGACCGAAACTATTAAAAATTGATACCTCAGACGGAATTAAGCTCGAGGCCGAAATCAATTCTGTTAACTCAGCACAAGCTTTCGCTGTTATCAGCCATCCTCATCCTTTGTATGGCGGTAACTTCCAAAATAGTATCGTTGAAACTCTTTTCCGAGAGCTCCCAAAGTCAGGAATCGCCACTCTTCGATACAATTTCAGAGGTGTTGGACAATCCGAAGGTTCATACGGCGAGGGCGTGGCCGAACAGCTAGACACCATTGCTGCTTTCGATTACGCCCAGCTAGCAGAACTAGCATGTCCGCTTATTTCAGTTGGCTATTCTTTTGGTGCTGATGTGAGCTTCGCTGCAGACCATTCACTCTTGAAGGCATGGGTTGGAATTGCCCCACCCCTTAGTCTCGTAGACCCTGCACAGATGAAGGCGGGTTCCGATGATCGGTCAGTTTTTTTGTTTGTCCCGGAACAAGATCAATATCGCCCGCCTACAGAAGTGAAACTCATGACTTCAGATTGGCGTTCCACTCAAATCCAAGTCATTCCGGGAGCGAATCACTTCCTTGCAAACTCATCTTCTGAAGTAGTTGAACTCGTCAAAAACTCCATCCTAAGCATTTGCTAACCAATTAGACACAAGTTCATTCCAGCCAGTAGATCAAGCCTCTGAACAGAGGCCTAACATGATCGCTATTTTGACCGGTCAGTCTCCTACACTATTTTCGAGCCTGATTTTCCCCAGTACTCATCACGCAAGAGTCGTTTATATAGTTTCCCAGTTGGTAACCGAGGCAGTTCCTCTCGAAAATCGACTGATCTGGGTACCTTAAATTTTGCAAGTTGACCCGCCGCATAACTAAGTAGCTCTCTCTCAAGCTCCTCGTTAATCTCCACGCCCGCTGCTAGCTGAACTACTGCCTTCACTTCCTCACCAAGATCAACATTAGGAACACCAAAAACAGCTACGTCTGCAACCTTTGGATGCATTATGAGGCAATCTTCGATCTCTTGGGGGTATATATTCACACCGCCGGATATCACCATAAACGATTTTCGATCTGTCAGATACAAGAAACCGTCTTCGTCTAATTTTCCAATATCACCAAGTGTGGTCCACAACTGATGATCTGGGTGCTGAGATCCAATTGTCTTCTCTGGAGCATTATGATATTCAAACGTTTGCGAAGTGTTTTCGAAGTAAATAGTCCCCTCTTCACCGTTCGCAACTTCGACGCCCTCATCATCACAGATATGAATTACGCCAATTAAAGATTTACCCACAGTCCCAGGATGTGAGATCCATTCCTCTGGCCCCACGTAACAAAATCCATTCATCTCGGTACCTGCATAATATTCGTGGATGATTGGGCCCCACCAGTTAAACATCTCTTGTTTGACTGCCGTAGGGCATGGCGCAGCTGCATGAATTGCTACCTGATGCGAGGATAAATCATGTCGTGTGCGCTCTTCAGGAGGGAGCTTTAGCATGCGGCTAAACATTGTCGGCACCCACTGTGAATGGGTTACTTTATATTTCTCTATACAAAGAAGCGCTTCTATCGGATCAAACTTTTCCATCACGACTACGGTTCCACCCATTGCGTGAGTTCCTGTGGTGAAACCAAGTGGCGCAGAATGGTATAACGGAGCTGGTGAAAGATACGTGTGTTCCGGTCCTATCCCAAATATGCCACCAACTACTGAAGCTCCCACGATATCAGGGGTAGAAATATCACTGCCGTCCAATGGTGGCTTAATTCCCTTTGGCCTACCGGTAGTCCCTGAGCTGTACAACATCCTCGCCCCACGCGGCTGCTCCGCTAAAGGCTCAATCGGGAACTCAGCTACAACATCTTGAAAACATTCATAACCTTCGGCGACTTCATCGAACATCAACCGAATCGGGCATTCGGCAATGGAAGCAACCATCTCTATAGCCACCTGTCTTACCGCAGGACTAGCTACTAAAATTTTTGCTTGACAGTCCTGCACGATATAGGCCGCTTCATCAGCAGTGAGATACCGGTTAACGGTAGTGAGATAAAGACCGCTCCTCATCGCTGCCCAATAGGTCTCAAAATAGCGAATATGATTATCGGCAAATATTGCAATGTGATCACCAGGCCTAAGACCTTGGGCCCACATCATCTGAGCGAACTGAGCTGAACGATTTTCAAGCTCTTGGTACGAGAGTCGTTCGCCACTACCTGCCATTACGACAGCGGTTTTATTAGGTGAATGTAAAGCGTGTTTACCTGGATATGCCATAAAGCGAATTTACCTCATTTTAGCCGGTCACTCATCTATAGGTATAGGCGGTCGCACATTTACGCCCGCCTCTATTAGCGCAATCTTCGCATCTCTAATCGTATAGTCCCCAAAATGAAAAATCGATGCGGCTAGCACCGCTGACGCTTCACCCTCAGTCGCTCCCTCGACTAGATGCTCAAGAGATCCAACGCCGCCACTTGCAATAACTGGTACTTCAACTGCCTGGGAGACGGCCTTAGTGAGAGCAATGTCATATCCGCTTCTGGTTCCATCTCCGTCCATGGAAGTTAGTAGTATCTCGCCGGCCCCATAGTTCACGACCCTCTTGGCCCACTCCAAAACATCAAGGCCTGTGTCTTCGCGCCCACCTCTCACAAAAACATTCCATGTTCCATCGCCATTAGTCTTGGCGTCAATCGCCACAACGGTGCATTGACTTCCAAATTCCTCAGAGATTTGCGTTATAAGGCTTGGGCTTTTCACAGCTGCCGAATTAAGCGAAACTTTGTCTGCACCTGCCCGTAAAAGCTGCCGAGCGTCGCTTACAGAACGGATCCCACCGCCGATCGTGAATGGAATATAGACCTGTTCTGCAGCCCTATGGGCTAGCTCAACTATCGTGTTTCTGTTATCTGAGCTAGCTGTTATGTCAAGAAAAATAATCTCGTCAGCACCTTGCTGGTCGTATTGCCCCGCCAACTCAACTGGGTCACCAGCATCCTTAAGACCGACAAAATTAACTCCCTTCACAACCCTGCCTGCATCAACGTCTAGGCAAGGTATGACTCGCACAGTCTTCATAAGCGTCTAGCCGATATTAATGCTTCATTAATTGAAATTTTTCCATCGTGTATCGCTTTCCCGACGATCACACCACCAAGCCTGCGCTCCCCGGCAGCTAAACTCGCCAACCGCTCTATGTCAGCTAGAGAACCAACACCACCGCTTGCGACCACTGTGAGCTCAGTGGCAGACATAACTTTTTTAAGTCCCTCTAAATCAGCGCCATCGCCCATGCCATCATTATTTATTTGAGTCACAATGACCGCCTCAACGCCAGTATCTTCGAACCTGGGCAACACTTCAAAAATAGATTTGCCGCTTCCAATTTCCCAGCCACGTATTGCTACCTCTTCGCCACGCACATCGAGACCAACAGCGACTCGTAATCCTAACGAAAGGAGATCATCCGCTAACTCAGGAGTTTCAATAGCAGCTGTTCCGAGAACATACCTAGCGACTCCAACATCAGATAGCGCTTGTGCTGCCTCAACTGAACGAATCCCTCCGCCGCTTTGCACTGGCACGCTGACAGCATCAACGATCCTCCTAATAACTTCCCTATTCGTTGCAATACCTGAGCGGGCAGCATCTAGATCAACGACGTGAATCCAAGAGGCACCAGCAGCTTCAAATGACATAGCGACGTCAACTGGATCAGAATCGTAACGAATCTCTCGATCATAATCGCCTTGACGGAGTCGAACACAGCGCCCTTCTCGAATGTCTATAGCGGGATACAGGTCAAAACTCACTTCTTACTCCGAGAAAGAAGGTCAACAAAATTTTTTGTCACCTTCTGGCCATCTAATCCAGATTTTTCGGGATGGAATTGAGTTGCCCAAATATTATCAAGTTCTATTAACGCCGCTACGGAAGTGCCATACTCACAGGTCGCCGCAACTAAATTTTCATCAGTATCAGCCGCGTAACTATGCACAAAGTACATCCAGGTTTCCTCAGCGATGCCGTCAAGAAGTTTGCAATCCGGCTTCTTGATATCCAGCCTGTTCCATTGCATCTGTGGCCTAGTAAGACCAGAAGGGAGCTTTCGAACCGCCCCCGGCAATATGCCAAGTCCAGGCACATTAGGTGCTTCTTCGGAAGACTCAAACATCATTTGCATTCCAACGCAAATTCCCAGAAATGGCTGTTCGCGCGAGACCACTTCCTTCACGACGTCATCCAACCCAGTAAGTTTTAAGTTAGCCATACAAGTTCCAAAGTGCCCAACGCCCGGTAGCACGACCCCCAACGCGTCTTTCACGAGAGCCTCGTCTGAAGTCAAACGAGCATCAGCGCCCGCTCGTTCTAGCCCCTTTTGCGCTGATCGTAAATTACCGATTCCATAGTCAAGCACGGCAACTAAAGGTGCCCCGTCTGCTCGATTCACAAAATCCCTTTAGTCGAGGGAACAACATCATCAACGACTATTGATGCATCATGAAAGGCTCGCGCAACAGCCTTAAAGCTAGCCTCAATAATATGGTGAGTGTTACGGCCTCTCAACATAACAATGTGGAGCGTAACTCCCGAAGCCATCACCAATGCCCTCCAAAACTCTTCGCAAAGCTGTGGATCAAAGGGCGGGTCTCCTAAAATTTTTTCTCCTGGAGGCATCACGTCGTAGAGGAGAAACGGGCGACCCGACAAATCCAGAATTACTTCAACTGCAGCCTCGTCCAGAGGAACAGATATTGACGAGAATCTTTTAACGCCGGCTTTAGAACCAAGCGCCTCTCTAAGTGCCTCCCCTAACGCAATTCCTACATCTTCCACGGTGTGGTGGGAGTCAATTTCTAAATCACCTTCACATCTGACCATTAGATCAAATCGGGCATGTTTCGCCAGCTGAGCAAGCATGTGATCAAAAAATGGCAACCCTGTCTCTACCTCGACTAATCCAGTTCCATCGATATCGAGAGTGAGCGCGATATCAGTTTCTT
>TARA_B110000438_G_C15821328_1_pt1 | contig 15798 bp, 12 predicted proteins | sample TARA_B110000438 | Tara Oceans TARA_B110000438 (sample SAMEA4398413) | marine metagenome | biome: Polar Biome; feature: [MES] marine water layer (ENVO:01000295) within the mesopelagic zone...; material: water (ENVO:00002006), including particulate matter (ENVO:01000060) such as...... | reverse complement strand
GCTGCTGCTATAACTTTAGCGCCCATTGCTTTACCAACGTGAATTGCTGTGATCCCAAGTCCACCACCAGCTCCCAGAACCAGAAGGCTTTGTCCTGGTTTCAGTTCTCCTCTTTGTTTTAAGCCATGATACGTTGTTCCATAGTTCAGCATAAATCCTGCTGCCGTTTGGAAATCCATAGTATCTGGTAGAGGAAATAACTGTTGTTCAAAATAGGCACCTTTTTCACAAAGGGCTCCGGAGCCAACATTTCCCATTACGCGGTCACCCACTTTATGCATGGTAACCCCTTCTCCTGCTGAGGAAACTACCCCAGCCAATTCACCACCTGGAAAGAACGGAAAAGGAGGTTTAAATTGATACAAGCCCTGAACTATTAAAACATCTGGAAATGCTATTCCTGTTGCTTTGATATCAACAACTACTTGACCAGGACCTGCAACCGGATCTGCAACCTCTTCTATTTTATGTGATTCAACTGGTCCAAATTCATTACATACAAACGCTTTCATATTTCTTCCTTAATCTTTAATAATTATATTAACAAGTTACCTTTTCTTAAAAAAACGTCAAGCAGTCTGATTCAAAAAACCTTTCAGGAAAGTTTCAAAATCAACTTCCTCGGAAGACTCTATTGCAGCTTGATCACTGATGGATTTCTTGGCCGCCTCTAAGAATAATTTATCACTGTTATTTTTGCGTCCTTTAAAATAATGCGAGTGCTGTAGGGAAAGTTCAGTACCAAAATCTTTAAAAGATTTTTTCTCTGTATCCATATCATCAAGAATTCTTTTACTGGGAGTAAGGCTCAAGTCTGTTAATTTTTTTATTTGACTGTCTAAAGCAATTTCCCATTTATTTTCTTTGTTATTTTTGAAAATAACTTCACCCGCAGTAGAGGCAACAGATTTAACTTTGCTTAGTATCCAGTTCGAAGATTCCAAGATAGACATAGCTTGTCCATTAAAAACAATTTCTTTATTTACCTCTCGCCCTCTATTAACTATGAGATCATGGGTTATCTTTATATTTTCTAACTCTGCTTTGTTGATTTCTGGGCTCTCCTCTAAAAGACAAAATAAAATAAAAGAATCCATGAAGTCTATTTGCTCTCTTTCTATGCCTATGGGTGAGAAGGGATCAAGATCAACACAGCGAAGCTCAAGGTAGTCAATGCCCTCTGATTTTAATACGTTTATAGGTCTTTCTCCTGAAGGGCAGACTCTTTTTGGTCTTATTGTGCTGTAATATTCATTTTCTATTTGAATAACAGAAGTATTTAATTGAATTCTATTCCCTTCTTTGTGCTCTCCTATTTTTTGATATTCATCGTAGGTAGTGTTGAGTGCATTTTTTAAACCTGAACAATATTCATCAAGGCTGTTATAGGAAATGTCTAAGTCATCTTGTGCTTTGCTTATGTAACCAAGGTCACCCATTCTGAGAGACGTAGAATTTTCTTTATAAAGACCGCCTGAAGGATGTTCGCTCAGATCATGTTCCCTCTTTCCTACAAAAGTATTGCATGCAGCAGGAGAGGCTCCAAAAAGCAAAAAATACAACCAGCCGTATCTCTTAAAATTCCTAGCGATATGCAGGTAGATTTCATTTTTTAATTCTTTATGGTTTCTTTTATCAGCTGACTCAGACAGTAGTTCAAAAAAATTATCTGAGAATGAAAAATTATAATGTATGCCTGCTATCGCTTGCATCATGCTTCCGTATCGATTAGACAGGCCTCTTCTGTATACTGTTTTGATCATTCCAGAGTTTGATTGCCCATAATTCCCTATAGGAATTTCCTCTTCAGACTCTATAGGACAAGGCATACTGCAAGGCCACAGAACTTCATCTTCTAGATTCTTGTAAACAAAAGCATGTATGTCTTCAAGGAAATTTAAACACGATTGAGCATCGTTAAAAGTTGGAGTAATGAGTTCCAATAAGGATTCAGAAAAGTCAGTGGTTATGTAGGGGTTTGTTAACGCAGAGCCAAGGTTTTTAGGATGAGTTTTTTTCGATATCTTTCCGGCATTAGAAACTCTAAGGCTTTCTTTCTCTATTCCACGATTGATAAATCGAAGTTCTTCAAGGGCCCCTATTTTTTCTAGCTCTTCGAGGGTAAGCTTCATTTACAGTTTTGTAATTATTTTGGTCCTGCCGCAACTATATTTTCAGAAACGCTAAACTTTTTAAAGTTATTTTTAAATTCATTTATTAGTTTCGATTCATAATCTGCATAAGAGTCAGGATCTGACCAATTCCTCTTAGGGTTCAAAAGAGCACTGTCTACTCCTTCAACTTCAAGAGGGACGTTAAGATTCATGCCTTCAATTTTCTCTGTTACTGCGCCTGCCAACTTTCCGCTTTGTATGGCGCTGATTATGGATCTAGTGACGGGTATATCAAATCTCTTCCCTGTACCGTAAGGACCGCCTGTCCAGCCCGTGTTAACCAGATAAACATTACTTCCAAAAGATTCAATTCTTTTAATGAGCAAGTCAGCATAAACACCTGCCGCTCTAGGAAAGAAAGGAGCACCATAGCATGTAGAAAATGTAGTTTTAAAAGCTTCTGTAGAGCCTATTTCAGTTGAGCCTATAGCAGCTGTGTAGCCACTCAAGAAATGATAAGCCGCAGCTTCTTTTGAAAGCAATGAAACTGGTGGAATAACCCCTGAAAGGTCGCAAGTTAAAAATATAACCGCTTTAGGTTCTCCTGCCGCATTCGCTTCTGCTCTCTTTTCAATGTGATCTCTGGGGTAAACAACTCTGGTGTTCTCCGTAAGAGTTGAATCGCTATAGTCTGGCTCTTTTGATTCTGGATCCAGAACAACATTCTCCATAACGCTACCTTTTCGAATGGCATCCCAAATAACGGGTTCATTTTTTTGAGTTAGGTCAATGCACTTTGCGTAACATCCACCTTCAAAATTAAAGACAGTTCCAGGCCCCCAACCGTGCTCATCATCTCCTATAAGATTTCTTGCAGGGTCAGCAGAAAGAGTAGTTTTTCCAGTACCTGATAAACCAAAAAATAAACAGACCTCTCCGTCTGAACCAACATTAGAGGCACAATGCATAGGGAGTACGTCTTTGGCGGGTAACAAGAAATTCTGAACCGCAAACATAGATTTTTTCATTTCTCCTGCATAGGGCATGCCTGCCAAAAGAACTTTCTTCTCTGTGAAATTCAATATAACAACACCGTCACTATTTGTTCCATCTTCTTCCGGAATACAAACAAACCCTGGTGCACTCATTATTTGCCAAACATCTTTAGAATTTTTATTAAACACCGGGGGTCTTATGAACATCTGCCTTCCAAAAAGGTTATGCCAAGCCCATTCAGTTTTTATGCTAACAGGTACGTAGTATTCTGAGTGTTCTCCAACATGCAATTCAGATACAAAAGTATCTTTTTCATTAATATAATTTTCAACTTTTGACCATAATGCTGAGAATTTTTCTTGATCAAAAGGGCGATTGACTTGACCCCAATCGACATCAATTTCAGTAACCTCATCTTTAACAATAAATCGGTCTAAAGGGCTCCTTCCTGTCCTTTCCCCTGTTTTGACTAGAAGTGCTCCGTTAGCAGCAATTTCACCTTCGCCTCTATCTAAGGCCTCTTGAATTAATTCGTCTATAGAAATGTTTTGGTAAGTTGTTGTCATTTATGTAGGTGTGATTAAATTTAGGGCAACATTATAAGTTATCTTAAAAGTTTTTGAGAATGAATTTCATTTGAAAGCCATAAAACTCTTAATAACCAAATTCCTATTACAAAAAATGCTATTAACAGCCATCCAGGTATGCTAATTCCTAAAAAGCTCCATAATATTTCTGCACAATTTCCATCACCTTGAATAGCCATCAATAGAACTTCCATAAAAGGAACAGAGCTTAAAAGGTATTCAATGTCTGGAGCACAACTAGGCACCAATTCTGCTGGAAGGCTTTGCAAGTAGAGTTGCCGTAAAGAAAACACAGCACCAAGAAATGTACTAGACAGGGCTGCTAAAATATAACCCTTGAAAGCAATTGCTTTACCTGGATTATGAAAGAATCCTATCACGCCTATTAAGCCAAAAAGTATTACAAAGAAACGTTGAAGATAACAAAGCATACACGGTTCAAGTTTTAGTGCATGTTCCATAAACAGGGCTACAGCCATCATTCCCATGCTGGCAAACATCAGTATGGCAAATATATTTCTTGGACTTTTAAAAATTAAATTTATCAATGTGCTTGATCCCAATTATTGCCTGTGCCTATGTCAACCAACAGAGGCACTTTGATTGAGGCAGCATTTTCCATAAAAAGTTTAACCACACTAGTAACATCTTTTGTTTCTTCAACAGGTGATTCAATTATAATTTCATCGTGAACTTGTAGCGTCATTTTTGCCTTAAAACCTTGTTTTTCGAGTTCATTAAAAGTTTGAATCATAGCTATTTTCATAATATCAGCAGCAGATCCTTGCACTGGTGCATTGATTGCAGCCCTTTCTGAGGCCTGTCTTCTGATACCATTGCTTGCGTTAATGTCCCTTAAATACAGTCTGCGACCAAAAAGAGTTTCTATATAACCAAGCCTTCTTGCAGACTCTTTTACGTTTTCCATATAAGTTTTAACTTTAGGGTATTTGGCAAAATATAGAGCCATATATTCTGCGGCTAAATTTCTGTTTATTCCTAATTGTTTTCCAAGACCAAATGCAGAAATACCATAAATTAAACCAAAATTTATCGCTTTAGCATTTCTTCTCAGTTCAGGAGTAACTTTTACTTCATCAACTGAAAAAACTTCACTGGCTGTTTTTCTGTGGATATCTTCTTTGTTATGAAATGCGGATATTAATCCTTCGTCTTCGGAAAGGTGAGCCATTATTCTCAATTCAATTTGTGAGTAATCTGCTGCAATAAGCTCACTTCCTTTAGGTGCTTCAAATGCTTGTCTTATTCTTCTTCCGTCCTCAGTTCTAATTGGTATATTTTGTAGGTTTGGATCTGATGAAGAAAGTCTGCCAGTCGAAGTCACAGCTTGATGAAATGAAGTGTGAACTCTTCCGGTATTTTTAGAAATTTGAAGTGGTAATTTATCGGTATAAGTTGACTTAAGCTTACTTAAAGTTCTGTGCTCAAGAAGTATTTTAGGGAGTTCATAGTCTTCAGCTAATTCTTGCAGTACGTTTTCTGCTGTAGAGGGTTGTCCTCCTGGAGTTTTTTTTATGACTGGGTAGTTTAATTTCCTAAAGAAGATTTCTCCGAGCTGTTTGGTTGACCCAAGATTAAATTCTTCTCCTGCAATTTTGTAAGCTTCCTTTTCCAGCTTAATTAATCGTTTGGCTAAATCTTTAGACTGAGCATCAAGTATTTTTGGGTTTAAACTGGTCCCGTTCTGTTCCATTTCTGATAGAACTCTTATCAACGGAACTTCTATCTCTTCAGATAATTTCTTCAATGAAGGAATCTCATTGATGAGAGGATCTAGTTTTTCAAACAGTCTGAAAGTAATGTCGGCATCCTCAGAGGCATAATCCGTAGCTTCTGCTAGTGGAACCTTATCAAAAGTAATCTGTTTCACTCCTTTTCCTGCAACATCTTCAAAGGTTGTCGTTTTATGATTAAGGTAATATTTAGAAATTGCATCCATATTATGTCTTGTTGCTGAAGCATCCAAGACATAACTCATCAACATAGTGTCTTGTTTTACCTCCCCAAGTTTTATTCCATTCTGAGATAATATATTTCTATCGAATTTTATATTTTGTCCGATAATATTTTTGTTGCTTGATTCCAAAAGAGGCTTCATCTTTTTAAGAACAATATCTTTTGATAACTGTTTTTCTCCAGTTGTATGCCCAAAGGGTATATAGGCGGCTTCTCCAGATTTTATTGATAAAGAAATTCCAACTAATTCAACGTCCATATATTCAAGGCCAGTTGTTTCAGTGTCTACAGCAATAGTTTTTGCTTTTAATCCTTTCGCAACCCATTTATCTAACTGATTCTCCGAAGAAATTAGTTCATATTTGCATTTAATTTTTTCTGCCACCTTATCTGGTGCTGAAGACCTTTCATTTAGCCAACTATTAAATTCAAGCTCTTGATAGATCATTTCCAGTTCAATTTTATTAGGAGGTTTTACTGCCAGTTCTTCGATTGTTACATCAAGGGCTACGTCTTTTTTAATTGTTACTAGATCTTTAGAAAGAGAAAGTTGTTCTAATCCTGTTCTAAGATTTTCTCCTACTTTGCCGCCAATATTTTCAGCATTTTCTATTACACCATCAAGGTTTTTATACTCAAGCAGCCATTTTACAGCTGTCTTAGGACCGACCTTTTCAACACCAGGGACGTTATCTGATGTATCTCCAATTAATGCAAGATAATCAATAATTAGCTCTGGTGGGACACCAAACTTCTTTGTTACACCTTTTGCGTCTAATAGTTCACCGCTCATGGTATTTACGACTTTTACATTTTTTGAAACTAATTGGGTCATGTCTTTGTCGCCCGAAGAAATAACGGTATCAAGATTCCTCTCTGTGGCTTGGCTCGCCAACGTACCAATAACATCATCAGCCTCAACACCGCTAACTGAAATTAACTCTATACCCAATAGTTTTATAATTTCATGAATTGGTTCAATTTGTTCTCTTAAGTCTGAAGGCATAGGAGGTCTATTTGCCTTATACTCTTCGTACATCTCGTGTCTAAAGTTTTTACCTTTTGCATCAAAAACTACAGCAATTGGGCTTGTTGGATGGTCTATAAGAATTCTTTTTATCATGCTTATAACGCCTTTAATTGCTCCTGTCGGTTGATTTTTTGAGGTTATTAAAGGCGGAAGTGCATGGTATGCCCTGTAGAGATAGGATGAACCATCAACTAGTATTATCGGATCATCTGTAGAGAATTCTTGAGACATTATTATTTCCTTACGTAAAGTCTGTTCCTGCCAGACCCTTTGTTGCGCCAAGACTTATCTTCTTCCATACCGGCTTTGTTTACCAATCCTTCAATCATGGAGATGTTTTGGGTTAAATTATTTCCTTCTATTTCAATCAGTAATGATTCTGTATTTTCCAATACAAGCGATGCACCTTCTAATATTTGAGGCTCTTTACCATCAACATCTAATTTTATATGATTTGGCTGAGGGGCATTAAGAACATTTCTAACATCGTCTAATGTTATTCCTATAATAGCCTGTTCACCATTTACAATAAATTCACCAAATTGGTTGGTGCTATCTTTTATGCTGTTATGAGAAGCACCTGAACTCGGGTCTTTCATGAAAAGCTTTAAGATTTCTGTCTTGTTAGAGCCCGCTAAACATAATGCATCAATATGTTTATCTAATTTATTTAATCTTATGTTTGCATTAAGTGTTGCAAAAGATTCTGCTGAAGGCTCCAAGGCAAGAATTTTATTTTTTCCTCCACACGCTCCGTATAGACTGAAGACTCCTATATTTGCTCCAATATCCCACATGACTTGACCTGGTTTCAGAAATGAGTCAATCCAAGCGAAGGTTTCTGGTTCTCCTCTGTCGCTGTTTGGATCTTGAGGAACAGAACCGGATGAATCAATCCTAAAGATCAGTTCTCCTTTTCTGGTATTCATTGAATGGGTGGACTTAAGCAAGCCAGCAACTCTAGAAAATGTTTTTTGCTTAGAGCGATTGCTCATACCCGAGGTTAAAACCTTAGCTATGCTGAATAAGACTCGTGAGGTTTTTTTGCTAATTTTTATTCTCTGGGTTGTTTAGAAAAATTCTAACCTACTATGATCATTAATATTGGAAAATAATTTATTTATTTGAACTATTCAAACAATCCATTGTCTCAAGTATTGTAAGTTAAAGAAAACCTTTGGCGAGCAAAATAAAGTAAGACTAGCCTTAAGCATAACCCCAATGTGTTTAAGGCTTTTTTATGTCCCCAGAAAGTTTTCTAAGATAAAACCAGCCTGCTCAGTGCCACTTCTGTTTGCGGCTGAAAAAGGCAGAAGATGAAATGGATTCTTACAGTTTTCAAGCCTCTTATTCGCTTCGTTTAAGCTCAGGTTGATTTTATTTCTTGATAGTTTGTCTGATTTATTTAGCAACACAAGGAAGGGTGTAGCAGTTTCTTCGCACCAATCAATAAGCATTTGATCGCTATCTTTAAAAGGATGTCTTATGTCCATAATTAACACCAGACCTTTTAAGCTTTTTCTGGAGTTTAAATATTTACTGATAACGTCTCCCCACTCAGACCTCATGGCTTTGGATACTTTGGCGTAACCGTATCCAGGTAAGTCTATAAGCCTTAAGTCTAAGCGGTCCCCAAGAGAAAAGGCATTAATGGATTGGGTTCTGCCAGGAGTTTTGCTTGTCTTAGCCATTTTTTTATTGTTGGTAAGGGCATTTATTACGCTGGATTTTCCTGAATTAGATCTTCCACAGAAAGCTATTTCAGAGCCAATATCTTCCGGCAACCCTTCGTGAGAAGGAAAGCTTCCTAAGAATTGAGTATTGAGAAAAATATCTTTTTTTATCATCGGTTATTAAATTGCAGAACGCGTCTCAAGGTTAGTATATAATCTTTTCGCGTCACATCAATTTTACAAATTTTTTAAATAATGAAATTAAGAGTATTACTTATTTTAGCTTCATACTTACTTTTGACAGGCTCGTCAGAGCCAATGCCCGAAGTGCAAGGTGGAGATGCAGAATCTGGAAAATCGAAAGTCTCTGCTTGTGCAGCTTGCCACGGTGCAGATGGAAATAGCATGGTAGGAATGTGGCCTTCTTTAGCGGGTCAAAATTCTAACTATTTATTCAAGCAATTGAAGCTGGTTCAAAACGGAGATAGGGTTATAGCGCAGATGATGGGAGTTTTAGATAACTTTGATGACAAGGACTTAAGAGACATAGCAGCTTATTACTCAAACCAAAAAAATTCTATAGGACAGACCCAAGAGGATCTTGTTGAGCTGGGTAGAAAACTATACTATTCAGGGAATTTAGAAAAAGGAGTCCCTTCATGCAGCGCTTGTCACTCGCCCAAAGGAAAGGGAAATGGACCGGCTGGCTATCCTCTTTTAAGTGGACAGCAATCTGAATACATAGAAACAGCGCTCAAAAACTACAGGTCTGGAGAAAGAAATGGAGGTGAGGCATCTCAAATGATGATGGCTATAGCTTACAAGCTAGATGACTCTGAAATAAAAGCTTTATCCAGTTTCATTAACGGGCTACATTAAGATTATGTCTACTTTTTTAAAATTTTTTTATGCACTGAGCTTGCTTGTATTTCTGTCTTCCTCTAATGCGGAGGAATATATTGAAGGAAAGCATTATGAGGTTTTAAAGGCACCTACAACCACCCGTTATAATAAAAAAATTGAAGTAGCTGAGGTTTTTTGGTTTGGCTGTAATCACTGCTATGCACTTGAATCTTATTTAACACAATGGCAAAAAGATCTGCCAGAGGATGTTGATTTCTGGAAATCACATGCAACTTGGAACGAAACATTAAAGACCCACGCAAGAGTTTTCTACACTGCAAAAGCTTTGGGTATTGAAGAAAGACTTGTTCCTGCTGCTTTTAATACTATTCAAGTCGAAAAAAGATATTTGACCGGTAATTCTGAATTGGAGTATTTTTTTAAAGGTTTCGGTATTGATAAAGATAAATATAAAGCCGTTTCAGCTTCTTTCGGAGTTAATAACGCAATAAAACAGGCCGACAACAGAATGCGTCAATGGTCAATAACAGGCGTTCCTACGCTTATAGTAAATGGTAAATATAAAGTTTCTGCTAGCAGAACAGTTGGTACCAATAAGCTCCTAGAGGTCGTTGATTTCTTAATAGAAAAAGAAAGAAAGTATTTAAAAAATTAGCTTCAATTGAAAAAGCTCCCAATATCTCCTGTTTTTGTTCCTGCAAATAAGCTGGATTTGATAGAAAAGATTATTAAATCAGATGCCGATGGAATGATCATAGACCTAGAAGACTCTGTGCCTCTTGCAGAGAAAGACACATCACGAGATAACCTGTATGAATTCTTGAGTCATAACATTATCAATAAGACTGTTTTGGTAAGAATTAATCCAACAGGCACAGAAGAGGGCAAAAATGATCTTAAACAATTTTCACAATTACCCAAAGGAGTAAGGGCTCTAGTTGTTCCAAAAATAGAGAACCTTGAAGATTTAGAGTTACTGCCTGATGTTGATCTTTTTTTATTAATAGAAACCCCATTGGCAGTAAGAAATCTCTCTAAACTGTCATCAGACAAGAGAGTTTTGGGATTGATTCTTGGAGGGGTAGATCTTAGTACAAGTCTTGGTTCAGACATGGAGTGGGATTCTTTGTTGTATCATCGCTCTAAAGTAGTTTTAGAATGTGCGATCAATAATTTACATTCTCTTGATAGTCCTTTTATGGAAATCTCAAATCTTGAAAAACTTGCTAAAGAATGTGCTGCTTCAAGCGGATTAGGATTTAATGGCAAGGCGGCTATTCACCCCAATCAAGTTCAGGTTATTCTAAAAGAGTTTTTACCTTCAGAGCAAGAAATCAAAGAGGCATTGGAAGTTCTTGAAGCATTTAACGAATCAAAGGGTGCGGTTATTTCTGTAAAAGGAAAAATGATAGATAAGCCGGTCGCTAAAGCCATGGAGCTTAAACTGCGCTTAGCAGGAATAGAAATCAAAGATTAGTTAGACTATGTAGAGAATTTATACGAAGATAATAGTCTGATCTGAATTATTAAAAAATAGGGGAGTGGTGATATGGGTGATATTACTGAGAAAAAACAAGAACAAGATTTACTTTGGCATCTTCAGGGTAATTGGGCTCCGGTGCATAAAGAGCTTTCGGAGTTAGATTTAGAAACCATAGGGGAGATTCCTAAAGAATTAAATGGCTTATTTCTAAGGAATGGAATGAACCCAAAGTCAGGGCATAGTGATCATTGGTTCTTCGGAAATGGCATGCTTCATGGTCTTTATCTAGAAGACGGTAAAGCAAGTTACAAGAACAGATATGTTCTTACTCCTTATTACGATAAAGACTTAGATGTGATGAGTTCATTTGGAGACTTAGCTGCCTCTCCTGCCAATACACATATAGTAGAGCATGCAGGAAAACTATTGGCTCTAGAAGAAACTCACTTGCCTTGGGAGGTTGATAAAGACTTAAATACCATAGGGGCGCATGATTTTGAAGGCAAATTGAAAGGTGCAATGACAGCTCATCCAAGAGTTTGTCCAGAAACAGGTGAAATGTTTTTTTTCTCATATTCCATGATGGGCCCTCCATATTTAAATTATTACAGGGTGGATAGTTCTGGTAAATTGGTTCAATCCGAAGAAATAGATATACCCCGACCCGTAATGATGCACGACTGGAATATAACAAGGAATCATGTTGTTTTTATGGACCTCCCAATAGTTTCAGATATGGAGCTTGCTATGAAAACAGGATCTCCTTTTGGTTTTAAACCTGAATGTGGAGCAAGGCTAGGCGTTATGCCAAGAAATGGATCAAATGCAGACGTTAAGTGGTTTGAAATAGATCCTTGTTTTGTATTTCATTCTTTTAATTCTTTTGAAGAAGACAACAAAATTATCTTGTACGTATCGAGACAGCAAGAAGCAATGGTTGGAGGATTTAAAGATATCTATGGCGGTGAAACTACGGTGGCGAGGTTGTGGAGATGGACCATAGATCTGGAAACAGGAAACGTTAAAGAAGAACAGATGGATAGTGGGGCATGTGATTTTCCAAGAATAGACGATAGACGAATCGGCTTAAAATCTGAGTTTGGTTATTCCATGCAAATTGAAACAGAAGTTGACTCACTTACTTTTGGAAGTCATTTATATAAATACAACTTAGAATCCGGCTCCAGGGTCGATCATTATCTTGGAAAAAATGTTGCTGGAGGAGAGCCCGTCTTCGCTCCTAAAAGTAATAATTCAGAAGAAGATGAAGGATGGGTTATTTCATTCGTTCATGAAAGAGATACAAGAAAATCAAAAATGATTATAGTTGATGCTCAAAATTTTGAATCAAAACCAGTTGCGGAAGTTTATCTTCCACAAAGGATTCCTTACGGAGCTCACGGAAGCTGGATAGCAAATAAATAAGATAAGGAGATTATTATGGAAGCACATTACGCAACAATATTTGAAAAGAATGCCGATACAGTACCAGATAGACCTGCACTCATTTGTGGTGAAGTGGTTAGAACTTGGAAAGAATATGATGATAGGGCTGCAAGAATAGCTTCAATGCTAAGTGGCTATGGGCTTGGACCAGATTCAAAAGTCGGTTTGTATCTTCATAATTCGAATGAATATTTAGAAGCTCATTACGCATCGTTTAAGATTTCTGGCGTACCAATAAACGTTAACTATAGATATAAAGAAGAAGAGTTAATTTACTTACTTGATAATTCTGATTCTGAAGCAGTATTTTTTCAAGGCTGTTATTCTGATCAGATTAAGTCAATTAAAGACCAACTTCCAAAGGTGAAAGTATTCATTCAAGTCCAAGATGGTCACGAACAGTTAGATTTTGCAGAAAATTATAATGAAGTAATTGTAAATAATGAGCCAATGGAGAGATACGAACGATCTGAAGATAATATATATATGCTCTATACCGGCGGGACTACAGGAATGCCAAAAGGGGTAATGTACACTCATGGTGGCTTTGTTCGATCTTTGCTCGGTACGGCTGGTGCTTGGGGTTTAGTGCCTGTGGACCAGAAATTAGAAATTGAGGATATTCACAAAGAAGTTTTAAAAATATCAGAAGAAGATAACTTAACAGTAAATATTCCGGCATGCCCTTTAATGCATGGAACGGGTATGTGGTTAGGTGCATTAATTCCACATCTTGTTGGCGGATGCTCGGTGACCATTCCTAAATTAGGCTTCGATCCCGATCATTTATTTAAAGAAGTTGAAAGAGTAAGTGCTACTAACTTGGTTATCGTTGGAGATGCCTTTGCTAAACCAATGGTTGATGCACTGGACCATGCTGCCAATGAAGGACGTCCATACAAGCTTGATACAATTAATACGATAGTTTCTAGTGGAGTCATGTGGAGTTCTGAAGTAAAACAAGGTTTGTTAAGGCATTATGATTTTGACCTTGTTGATGCAATGGGATCAACGGAAGGAGGAATGGGTTCTTCAAGAACATCTAGAGATTCTTCTCCTGATACAGCTAAATTTCAACTTAATCCTGGTGTAATTGTAATTACTGATGAGGGAGAGCATGTAAAGCCAGGCTCCGGTGTAATGGGTAAAATTGGCACTAGTGGATTAGTTCCTGAAGGTTATTATAAAGATGAAAAGAAATCAGCTGAAACTTTTAAAGAATTTGAAGGTAAGAGATATAGTTTTCCTGGTGATTACGCCACAGTTGAAGAAGATGGTTCTATAACATTACTAGGAAGAGGCAGTAATTGTATAAATACTGCAGGTGAGAAGGTTTACCCTGAAGAGGTTGAAGAGGCTATCAAAAGACATGAAGATATTTATGATTGTTTAGTTGTTGGTCTTAAAGATGATAGATTTGGCCAAAGAATTGTTGCCTTGGCATCTTTTGTTGATGGCAGAGAAATAGAAGAGCAAGATTTAATTTCATTTACTAGAGAACATATAGCTGGTTATAAACTTCCTAAACAAGTTCTATTCGTAGATGAAGTCATGAGGGCACCAAATGGAAAAGCAAATTATAAATGGGCTAATGAAACCGCAGAGAAGGAACTAGGCTAAAAGGAGCAGTTAATGGATGTAACACAAGCTGTAAAAGCTAGACAATCAACACGAGCCTTCACTGATCAAGAAGTTTCTAATGCACTGATTCAAGAACTATTAGAAAAATCTTCTCGCGCAGCATCAGGCGGCAATCTCCAACCTTGGAAGATATTTATCCTTAATAACGAAACAATGACGAATTTTTTAAAGTTCCAGGAAGATTGGGCCGACCCTGAAACTCCTGCTTATGATATTTATCCTGAAAATCTTTTGGAACCTTACAAAACTTCAAGATACGAGGTTGGAATGGAAATGTACTCTATCCTTGGTATAGAAAGAGACGATAAAGAAGGTAGATTCCAGCAGATGCTAGAGAACTTCAAATTTTTTGGAGCCCCTTCCGCCTTCTTTTGTTTTGTTGACAGGCAAATGGGGAAACCGCAATGGTCGGATCTAGGAATGTTTTTACAGACTTTTATGCTTCTAGCAAAAGAAGCTGGTCTGGATACTTGCGCTCAGGAAGCTTGGGCTATCAAACAGGAAAGTGTAACTGCGTTTGTAGAAGCCCCAGATGAACTAATGTTATTCTGCGGTATGGCAATAGGTCACAAAGATGATGATGCAAAAGTTAACAAATTTAGAACTCAAAGAAGGCCATTCAAAGATTGGGCTACTTTTGTTGAGTAACCTCTTTAAATAACTATTTCAATTAAACTTGGTCCTTCAGAAACTAGACCATCGCTGAAGGCTTTATGAAATTCTTCAACAGTTAAAGTTCTCTTTGCTGGAACTCCTAAAGATTGTGACAGCGACACCCAGTCTATTTCAGGATTATCCATGGAAAGCATTGAATTTGCTCTATCTCCAGTTTGTAGGGCTCCAACCCTTTCTAGCTCAACCTGTAAAATGGCATATGACTTATTAGAAAAAATAACATTGGTCACATTTAAATTCTCTCTAGCTTGTGTCCATAAAGATTGAATTGTGTACATTGCTCCTCCATCTCCCTGGAGACAGATCACTGGTCTTTCTGGTGCAGCAACGGCTGCTCCGGTCGCTACTGGAATACCTTGCCCTATAGAACCTCCTGTTATTGAAAGCCAATCGCATGGTTTAGCATTCCAGATATGAGAGGCAAAAATAAAGCCTGAGGTGCCTGACTCATTAGACACAATGCTATCTTCAGGAAGTAGGTGGGCTAGTAAAGGCCCTAGATTTTTTACGGTTAATTCACCACTTTTAGGCACACTAATTTCTGCTGAAGGCAATAAAGTTTTATCTATTTTATTTCCTTTACATAAGTCATTAAGGGCATTAAGCGCATATTTACCATCTTGATATGCATTAGCAACTTCTATTAATTTTGCACCTTCCGGAGAAAGAAAGCTTTTTTTACCTGGATAGGCAAAGAATGAAACCGGAGGCCTAGAACCTATAAATATTATGCTTTCTATACCAGCTAAATAATCTTCAGCCATTTCTGCAAAATAAGGAATATTCTGAACTTTAGTCAATCCCGAACCTCTTCTATGTTTCTTTGTAAGGGTATCAGTCGCAAGCCTACAATTTGTTGCCGTAGCAATTTTTCCAGCTAATGTTAAAGATTCTTCATCTAAAAATTCTCCTCCGAGAAAAAGCATGGACTCTTCATTAGATCTAAGAGCCTTGAAAGCTTCTTCTATCTTTTCATCATTAACTTTTTCTGGACCTTCAAGCTCAACAAGAGACCCTTCTTTATCGGTCTCTCCCCATGCACAGTCAGCAGGTACTATAATTGTAGAAATTTGACCTGGGAATTTATGGGCTTGCCTCCATCCTTCTGCCCCAATCGAACAAAGATCATTAGGATTTTGGCTTCTACCCACCCAATCAGAACTAGCTTTAGCAAGACCATCTAAGTCGGATGTAAGTGGAGCATCATATTTAAGATGGTAAGTTGCATGATCTCCGACAATATTTAACATTGGTGTAATAGCTTTTTTTGCATTATGGATATTAGGAATCGCATTTCCCAACCCAGGACCTA
>TARA_B110000438_G_scaffold81283_2_pt1 | contig 15843 bp, 13 predicted proteins | sample TARA_B110000438 | Tara Oceans TARA_B110000438 (sample SAMEA4398413) | marine metagenome | biome: Polar Biome; feature: [MES] marine water layer (ENVO:01000295) within the mesopelagic zone...; material: water (ENVO:00002006), including particulate matter (ENVO:01000060) such as...... | reverse complement strand
AAAACATAGCCACACAGACAACTAGAATCCAGACAGAAGATAATCAAAGCCAACGGAATAATTGGGAAATCGGCGGTGACTATGAATACTCATTCGCGAGCGGGAACAAGTATCGTTTCCTGTTTATAGTTAATGACAGAGATTTTTTCTTCGATCGCAATCGTTTCGATGTAGAGAATGGTGTTGCCACCAAGAATCTCTTCTTGGGCAACTTCGGCCGCGACAGAGAACGTATTGCTCGCACATCTTACACTTTTGATCTCGACGACAGCCAGGGCATCGAATTCGGTTTTGAAGGCGCACAAACCATTCGCGACTCCAAGCTTAGCCTGGGTTTGGACATAGACGGGACTTCCTCTCCCGCTTATGGCAATTTAGTCCCAGTAAATGTGGATAACAGCGGTTCTACAGTTGAAGAAATTCGTTTCGAATCTTTTGCCGTACACAATTGGCAAATCAATCCACGCATGTCATTAGAAAGTTCATTGATATTGGAAGATTCAACGATTGAGCAGTCTGGTGATGTAACCAATAGCAGAGATTTCCAATTCGTCCGACCAAAAATTGATTATCGATTCGATATCACGCCAAGTTTGCAACTGCGGGCCGGTATCGAGAAAGATGTTTCCCAATTAAGCTTTTCTGACTTCAGTGCCTCTGTCGATGGCTCCGATGAAGACCAAGATACTCAAGCGGGAAATCCTGAGATCGTGCAAGAGCAATCATGGCGTTACGAATTAAACTTGGAACTGCGTCTACCAAATAACCTGGGCGTAGTGAATTCACAGTTTTACTATCGGGACATTGAAGACGTTATCGACAAAGTCGATGTATCGCCGACTCCCAATGATCTGCAATCGGCTCGAGGCAATATTGGCGAAGGTAAGCGCTATGGCTTAAACCTGGATGTATCCACCAAACTAGATGCCCTAGGTCTTGAGAACGCATTATTTTCAACTGGAATAGGGCTCAGAGACTCAGAAGTACTCGATCCATTCCTTGGCACCACGCGGCGCCAACGCAATAATGGTCGCTGGTCAGCACGGGCAAATTATCGTCACGATATAACCAATTTAGGGTTCAGCTATGGGCTTTTCTACTCGCATAATTCAAATGGCAGTAGTGGCAGAAAAGAAATAGATATTATCGACATAGAAGAACGGAAAAACCATCCAAACATGTCTGGGTTTATCGAGAAAAAAGCCTTTGGCAATTACACTTTCAGGCTCGAAGCAAACAACTTGACCGACAATCAATATTGCCGAACTCGAACTCGCTTTCTTGGAGCGACAGCAGCTGGCATAGTTGAAGAAGTAGAAGATTATTGCAACGGTAATGGTCTCGAACTGTCACTTAAAGTAAGAACAACTTTCTAAATAGATTGCCCTTAAGAGCAGGCATGGTAGATTATTATCCGAAGAGTCAATAACTGCAGCGATGAAACACCCAAGTTACATTAAGCGGAAAAATATAGAGCTCAAGAAAGGGCGATTCACTATTTTGTGCGGGTTTCTATTTCTGTCTGCTTGCAGCTCATTGGATGTGAACAGGCAAACTGACATTGCTGGAATTACTGATACTTCAGTCGCACCGCCAAGCTTTACCAGAGGTCTAATTGCCAGACAAGCCAGCGAACCCCTCTACCCTATGAGAGCGCAAACTCAGGGAGTCGAAGGTTGGGTAATGTTGCGATTCTCCGTAGACGAAGAAGGCGAGGTAATTGCCAGCACTATTGAAACAATAGAAGAGCAACCACCAGGCTATTTCGGGCCTTCAGCGGTAACGGCTGCCCGACGACTTAGTTTTGAAAATTTCAGAGGAATTACTATTGAAGACATACGTTATGTCTTCCGCTATGAACTATCAGAGCCAACCTTTCAAGCTAATTCTTCGGCTCGAGATAAGATAGAATTTCGTGAACTCATACCCCAGAACTACATTACACCTAGTTACCCGCAAGTAGCAGAAGACTTAGGCATCGAGGGCTTTGTTGTTGTGAACTTTACTGTCACCCCAACTGGCCGCACCGAGAACATTACAATTGAACAATCTGAACCTACTGGTGTATTTAATGACTCTGCCATGGATGCTGCATCTCGTCTTCGCTTTGAGCCCAGAATAGTTTCCGATGAAGCCGTATCTGTAGAAGACGTGCAGTTCCGATTTGATTGGAACTTACCTGACTAACTAAAAACTAAGATTCCCTAACAAAGGTTAGGCTTATTTTTCTTTTCTACCGCTCCACCTGGAAAAAGACCATAATTCCTTCCTAAACATTTCTTCAATTCCTCTATATAGAATAATAAGGACTTTTCATGCTCATGCCCGTTGACTCTCGATTCAAAGCGCTATCGTTATTACTTCTCTTATTGTTACCTAGCCTGCTTCTAGCCCAATCCCCCACTGTCAACCAACAAAACTTCAACAAGAGTGATGGCTTTGAATTAAGTACTTTCGATGATAGTTTGGCGATTACTTGGGATTCTCCTGAAGGAAAAGCCTATCTTGAGCTACAATTTATCCCCCGACAAGGCAACAATGCCGCCGCGCCGTTAATCCGCGAGATAGGAATTGACGGCATTGCCGCACTGGAGGGAGTTGATCCAAATTATTTGTTCTGGGTTGGAGAACGAGACCTAGAATTAAGAGACGGTTGGGAAATATTTTTTGATCGCGTGCCTACTAGGCCTTATTCAGTAGAAAAAGGCTATTTGATTCCGGATTCGGTAACAGTCTCCAGCAAAGGCGGCCGCGCAACCATAGAAATAGACGGGCTGAACAGCACAAATTTCTCCGGATCACTTGCCTTCATTTTGTATCACGATAGTCCCTTTGTTCATATGGAAGCCAGAGTTGCTACGAACCGCTCCGCCACTGCATTTCTCTATCACGTTGGCTTAGCGAAACCGAACACATCAAGGCATCGTATCGAATGGATAGATTCCATGGGCGAAAGTCACTCCGATGCAATTCTAGAAGGCACGGCCGACGTTTATCAAACTCGATACCGCAGCATGGCCTTATCTTCTAATAATGGCTCTCTGGCAATCTCACCCTTTCCTCATCAATACCTCTACCCATTAGATTTCGCTGACAATTTTGGCTATAACTGGGCCGGCGATGAATATCTCGACATGATCGACGGCTTCGCCTGGGGCGTGCGCCAGCCGCCAATAGGTGATCGCCGTTTTGTACCCTGGGTCAACGCCCAACCTGGCAGCTTGCAAAAGCTTGGCGTATTACTTTTTGTTTCGAAGAATTCTGGCTTAGAAAACCTGGAAGTCGTTAAGCGATATACCAGGAACGACAGTTTTAAACCGCTGGACGGTTACAAAACTCTAAGCAGCCATTATCACCATGAACACTCTCTCGATTTTATAGAACAACAGGAAGACCAGCGCACCAACGGCATTCCAGTGGGGCTGGAAGATCCTGATTTTATCCAATTTTTTAAACGTATGGGCGTGGACATGGTGCACATGGCAGAATTTCATAACAGCCGAACACCAGGCATGGACACCAGAGAAAGGCTGTCACAAATTAAAATCATGCATGAAGAATTTCAGCGACTGTCTACTGATGATTTTTTATTAATGCCCGGCGAAGAACCCAATGTGCATCTTGGCAGTCATTGGTTAAGTCTATTCCCTAAGCCAGTGAACTGGGTTCTTAACCGTAATAACGATCAACCCTTTGAACAAGAAATTGATGGCCTCGGCACGGTCTACCATGTTGGTAATTCTGACGACGTGCTCAGACTTTTCGAAAAAGAAAACGGCTTGGCTTGGACTGCTCACCCGCGAGTAAAGGGCTCCACCGGCTTCCCTGATAACTATAATCAAACCGATTTTTTTAAAAGCGATATTTTTTTGGGTGGCGCATGGAAAGCCATGCCTGCAGATTATTCCCGCGACATGCTAGGCTGGCGCGTGCTCGACCTCGAAGACGACATGGCCAACTGGGGCAACCACAAATATATACTGGGTGAAGTAGACATCTTCAAAATCTATGAAGACTATGAATTGTTCGGCACCATGAATATTAACTACCTCAAACTCGATACAATTCCCAAGTATGAAGATGGATGGCAAACGGTGTTAGACGCTCTTAGTTCAGGCTCTTTCTTTGTTTCTACTGGTGAAGTATTAATCCCCAAATTTTCAGTTGCTGGGAAAGAGAGTGGAGAAACCATCAGCCAAGGATCTGGCAATAATTTCGTAACTTTGAATGCAAATTTAGAATGGACCTACCCTCTGTCCTACATGGAAATCGTCTCAGGAGATGGCAGCAACATTTATCGTGAACATATCGACCTCTCAGATACCCGTGAATTCAGTGAACGGAGTCTGGAACACTCACTGGATCTGAGCAATAGAAAATGGGTTCGTATCGAAGTGTGGGACATAGCCCGAAACGGCGCTTTTACTCAACCAGTTTGGATCGAATAACAAACCAATAACATCAATAAATACTTCTTGTTAAGGATAAAAAAACACAATGCGCGAGATAATAATCTACACTTCTCTGTATTGCGGCTACTGCTCCGCAGCCAAGCAACTTCTTAGTAGTCGAGGTTACAAGTACGAAGAAATCAATATGCAGGGGGATGAAGAACTCATGATTGAAGTTATGCAAAAATCTGGACAACGAACCGTCCCTCAAATTTTTGTCGGCGATCACTCCGTGGGCGGCTATCAGGAGTTACTCGCGGCCGTAGTGAATGATGACTTCGAAGAGCTGGTTAACCCTGTCGGCTAAGCCCTCAAACCCCCTACCTTCGAACCTTCCAGTATTCCGGCTCTCGCACAATTTCCAGGTGAGCAAATTATCTCATGACACACCCATCAACTAGCTGGGCTTTTTTATGTCATTTACGTTGACGTTAACGTTAACTAATTATATCCTCAACTTTTAAGCCTTTTCGAACACAGGTTTATCTCATTAGAGCTTTGCCATGACCAAGCAGTTTTCAATTTCAGATTTGGCTGCAGAATTTGGCATAACCACCCGAACTCTTCGCTTTTATGAGGAAAAAGGCCTGCTTGCGCCCAAGCGTATTGGCAAAACTCGCATATTTTCTTCGGCACAACGAGTAAAGCTCGTTCTAATACTCCGCGGCAAAAGGCTAGGGTTTTCTCTTGAAGAAAGCCGCGACATTATCGAAATGTATGACCCTCTCGCAAAAAACAAGCGCCAATTACAAAGTCTCATGGAGAAAATAGCGGAAAAGCGCCAAATAATTGAAAAACAGAGAGCAGAAATAAATTCGATGTTGGAAGATCTTAGGGCCGCAGAAAAAAACTGTATTCAAGCGCTAACGGAAAGCAAATAAATCCTGGCAAGAATCTTATTCGAATAAAATGGTGATGAATATGAATACCTCCTATCCAGCCCTCAATTTTAATCTGGGTGAGGATATCAATATACTACGAGACAGCTTATTTAAAATGCTACAAGTTGAATTAGCGCCACGAGCAGCGCAAATTGATATCGACAACGAATTCCCTGCAGATATTTGGCGGAAATTTGGCTCCATGGGTTTGTTGGGAGTGACAGTAGCAGAAGACTACGGCGGCTCCAATATGGGCTACCTGGCACATTGTGTTGCCATGGAAGAGATATCCAGAGCGTCGGCTTCAGTAGGCTTATCTTATGGCGCCCATTCCAATCTCTGCCTAAATCAAATTTCTCGCAATGGTAGCGAAGCGCAAAAACATAAATATCTACCCAAGCTCTGCTCTGGCGAACACGTTGGTGCATTAGCAATGTCTGAGCCGAATGCAGGATCCGACGTCGTAAACATGTCACTGCGGGCAGATAGAACCAAAGAAGGCTATATCCTCAACGGCAATAAAATGTGGATAACCAACGGACCTGATGCAGACACCTTCGTTATATATGGCAAAAGCGATCCTGAATCCGGGCCCAGAGGAATCACTGCGTTTATTGTAGAGAAGGGTTTTAGTGGATTTAGTCAGGCACAAAAATTAGATAAACTGGGTATGCGAGGCTCCAACACCTGCGAACTTATCTTTGAAGACGTAGAAGTCCCTATAGAAAATGTACTGGGCGAAGACGGCAAAGGCGCACAAGTACTAATGTCAGGTCTTGACTACGAACGAACCGTTCTCTCAGCTGGGCCAGTTGGGATTATGCAAGCCTGCCTTGATTGTGTACTTCCCTACCTCCATGACAGAAAACAATTTGGCCAACCCATCGGTGAGTTCCAATTGATGCAAGGCAAGCTCGCTGATATGTATGCATCACTTAATGCCTCTCGCGCCTATTTATATGCGGTAGCCTCTGCCGCTGATCGTGGTGAAGAAAGCCGCAAAGACTCAGCAGCTCTAATTCTCTTTGCTGCTGAAAGTGCCACGCAAATGGCGCTGCAAACCGTGCAGGCACTAGGAGGAAACGGTTATTGCAATGAATTCCCTGCGGGCCGTTTGCTGAGAGATGCGAAGCTTTATGAAATCGGCGCGGGTACTTCTGAAATCCGCCGTGTGTTAGTTGGCCGCGAACTGTTTCGTGAATCAGCTTAACGATAGAGAACTTTATAATGGCAATACTAAAATCCAAAATTTCTACCGATAGTGTTAGATTTATAGAAAATCGCGACTACATGCAAGTTCAAATTGACGACCTGCGAAAAAGACAAGATGAGATTTCCTTAGGTGGACCTGCCCCATCGAGAGAGAAACACAAATCCCGCGGCAAGTTATTGCCTAGAGAGCGGGTAAACAATCTCATCGATGCGGGCTCAGACTTTTTCGAATTTTCATTGTTAGCGGCCTACAATGTCTATAAGCAAAATATACCTGCTGCCGGAATACTCACTGGTATCGGGCGCATCAATGGACAGGACTGTGTAATAGTTGCGAACGATGCCACGGTCAAAGGCGGTACCTATTTTCCTCTAACAGTTAAGAAACATTTACGCGCACAAGAAATAGCTGCAGCCAACAATCTCCCCTGCATCTATCTGGTAGATTCTGGTGGAGCCAACTTACCGCAACAAGATGAAGTGTTTCCAGACAGAGATCATTTTGGCCGCATATTTTTCAATCAAGCCAATATGTCTGCAGCAAGCATTCCTCAAATTGCCGTGGTCATGGGTTCATGCACAGCAGGCGGTGCCTATGTGCCTGCCATGTCTGATGAATGCATAATGGTTAAAAATCAGGCAACAATTTTTCTGGCTGGCCCGCCGTTAGTGAAAGCCGCCACAGGAGAAATTGTCGGTGCCGAAGAGCTGGGTGGAGCCGATGTGCATTGTCGCCGCTCTGGAGTTGCAGACTATTATGCTGATGATGATCAACATGCCCTAGAAATAACTAGAGAGATAGTAGGGCATCTAAATAGACATGCTGCTGACGGCGGACCAATTATTGAAAGCAAAGCCCCGGCCTACGACCCTTCCGAAATTCACGGCGTGATACCGGTAAATGCAAGCCAGTCTTATGATGTTCGTGAAGTTATTGCACGAATCGTTGATGATTCTCAGTTCGATGAATTTAAAGCCCTGTATGGAAAAACCCTCGTATGTGGTTTCTGTCATATTGATGGACGACGATTAGGTATCGTTGCCAATAACGGCATTTTGTTTGGCGAATCTGCAACCAAAGGTTCTCACTTCATAGAATTGTGTTCGCAACGAAAAATCCCCTTGCTGTTTTTACAGAACGTTGTGGGCTTTATGGTCGGCAAAGCCTTTGAAGAAAGAGGCATCGCTAAACACGGAGCAAAAATGGTAATGGCAGTGGCCTGCGCTAAAGTGCCAAAACTCACCATTATTATTGGCGGTTCCTTTGGTGCAGGAAACTACGGCATGTGCGGCCGTGCTTATGATCCACGATTTGTATTCATGTGGCCCAATGCCAGAATCTCGGTCATGGGTGGTGAACAGGCTGCCGGCGTATTGGCCACAATTAAGCGTGATCAAATAGAGAAGGAACATCAGGAATGGAGCGAGGGTGAAGAGCAAGAGTTTAAGCAGCCAATTCTCGACACCTATCAGCGACAAGGGCACCCTTACTATGCCTCTGCGCGACTTTGGGATGACGGCGTTATTGAGCCAGCACACACACGCAAAGTGGTATCCCGCTGCTTAGAAATAGCCGCAAATGCAGAGATTGAAGAAACCAAGTTCGGAGTTTTTCGGATGTGATTGGCAACGCTGAGCAAAAGAGTTACAAAATTGGATCCTAATTCCCGGTAATCTGCAACCATGATGGGCTAGACCAACCACAGAAAATAGAATTACTGTATAGCAAGCAGACATGCAGATTCCTGAGAAAATCATTTACCTACTCAACCTAAGCTTGGACGAAACCCAACACCAAGGAACCGAGGAAAATTATAAGCATAGCCTGAATATTTTTGGGCCCAATTTTTTCGCTTTAAGTGTAATTAGTGTTTCAACGAACAGGATTGTCATGTTTAGCCAGATTGAAGTATCTTATGAACGCATTTTAATAATGCTCGCACAATCATTAACCACAAAAATGGTTAGCTATTAATTAATAAACCAAAGAAACAGATAAGGAAAAAAAATGTTTAGTCATATTATGCTCGGCGCCGATGATATCCCAAAATCCAAAGCTTTTTACGATGCAACTCTCGGAGCGCTGGGTCATGAACCTGGTATCATCGATGAAAATGGGCGTGCCTTCTGGATTACTAAAGCCGGCATTTTTTGCCTAAGTGTTCCTATAGATGGTGAGCCCGCAAGCTTTGGTAATGGCGGTACTATCGGCTTTAGTGCCGATAGCACCGAAGCAGCTGATGCATGGCATGCTGCTGGCTTAGCTAATGGAGGAACAGCGATTGAAGAAGCACCAGGTATTCGCGAAGGCTCCACGGGTTCTATGTATCTCGCTTATTTGCGCGACCCAGATGGCAACAAAATCTGTGCGCTTCTTCGCATTTAGCAACACTGCAGCCACTTGTGCTATTGATGGTTTCGGCATAATTAATTTAGACATAATTCTAGAGGTTCGTCATGTCAAGATTACTATTCTCTAGCGCATTACTTTTGTGTTTATGCACAGAAAATTCCATCGGAGCCGAGGCATGTGAATCACGTGCCAATGCTTTGTTTATTTGCGGAACCACCAACCCAGAAGACCTATATCAGATTCCCGGCACTCCTTGGGTCATCGCCTCCGGGCGCATTTCCGACGTGGCAGGGCCAATCTATGCAGTGAGTGCTGAAGACTTCAGCGTACGCGAAATATTTCCTGCTAATGCCTCGCCGGCTCAGCATGATCGGGTAGCCTATCCCAATTGCCCCGGCCCCAATCCTATATTCCAACCACACGGAGTGACTTTCCGAGAAGGTAGCAATAGCAATCACACTCTATATGTGGTGGGTCATGGTGCAAGAGAAGCCATCGAAGTTTTCAATGTAGATGTCTCTGGCGAATCACCTTCTCTTAGTTGGATCGGCTGTATAATTTCACCCGCCGGAACTAAAAGAATTAATTCAATCACCGCATTGCCTGGTGGTTCTTTAGGTGCCACCAATTTCGATACCGATGGCGGCGAACTTTGGGAATGGCACCCAACAACCGGCTGGATTGAAGTTCCCGGCAGCCAAATGCCGGGCCCAAATGGGCTCGTTTCCTCAGAGGATGGACAGTGGTTTTACGTTGGGGGCTGGAGTGATCAGGCTCTGGTTCGACTATCTCGTGGTAGCAGTCGTGTCCAAATTGATTCCGCACCCGTGGGATTTAATGTAGATAACGTTCGAGTAGCACCAGATGGGAAAATTGTTGTAGCCGGTCATGTCACTCGTTGCCCTGAATCAGTTGAATGTGAATTATCAGCTGCTCGAGTCGCGAAGGTCCACCCTGAGACTCTCGAGGTGGAACAAATCATTGACTATAAGGGTAATGATTTTTTCCGTCTTGGCACTGTTGCCATAGAGATTAACGATGAAATTTGGATTGGTGGGATCAGAGGCAGTATAGGCATTGCGAGGTTTGTTCGCTGATTGAACGAATTTGTTCTTAGACATACTAGCCTAAACTGCCAGATGGTCGAGTTCACAAAATCTCAATGTTCCTGCATTTCCTGAAAGAAGGAAGACGGCGCTTACCTTTTACCTATATACATCAGATGCAGTTATTTAAAATAGCATCCATTCGTTGGAGAAGAATGTTAAAGGCTTTGCGGTCCTTAGTTATTCAGAGCAACTCAACCGGTGCAGCTACCTCCGCCAAGTACGCAAAATTTTGAACAATGAGGATGATTGAGACTAACCTTCTGCCAGGATTTTTTTAAAGTGTTACCGAGGTTAAACCGTTGATCGTAGGGCAATAAGGTACACGCCATTATCGAGACCTCAGTCTCATTTTTTTGTTTCACGACCATTCTGGAATTGGAGCACATCAAGTCCTCTGGGCGTTTGTTTAATATACTCCAGCAGGAAGAGGTTATTTCAGGCACATCGAACGATGCATCCATTTCAGGAAACAAAATCAATTCAGCAGGGCTGGTCGCATCGAGGCTTATAGATTCTTTCTGGAATAAATCCTTGTAGCCGTTCCGCATATTCTCATTACTTTCGCCCCAGTATGTTCTTCCTGCCACATTGAATGAAAAGCTATTTAACGATAACCAGCGCAACCCCTTTATCGCCGGTTTCCAAGATCGCTTACCTCTTTCTTTAGCATGAAGCTTTTCGGTGTAATGGTCTAGAGAAACGCGAAGTTTTAGGGAATCAGAATAATTATTTTTGAGCTCGAGTAAAGCTTCTTCATGTTTCATCATAGTGCTCATAGCATTGGTTAAGACCAGAACCTTAAAGCCTTGCTGCAAACACATGCGTAATATTGGGATTAATTCCTCATTGAGGAAAGGTTCGCCACCGGTAAACCCTATTTCTTTCGTCGAGAAACTTTCGCTAGAGATTTCATTAAGAAGCGCTCTGACTTCACTTTCACTTATAAAGGCTAGCCGATCATTTGTTGGGGTAGATTCAATATAGCAATTCTCACAACTTAAATTGCATAAACTCCCAGTATTTATCCAAAGTGTTTCAAGTTTGAGAGGATCAACATGAGCTCGTGATTCCCCTTCTACAGTATATTTTGGGTCGCAAAACTTCCCAGACCCCGATGATGGATCATAGAGTTCTTTGATTTCTATGCGTCGGTCCATTGGATCTCTACTAAGTCAAAATAAAGCAAAACCAAATTTTATGGAGTGGTATTTTGTGCTCATAAATTCGGCTAAAATAGTTTTAATGGTTATTCAGAGAAGACTACTTTTGGCTAACTCCACTTGCTCGTGCTAATTAGTTTTGAATCTTTGCCAACTTCCGGTAAACCAGACCGCATTGTTCTCGTAACTGACGCTTCTCTAACAGAATATCCTTCCATTAGGAGGAAAAAAGATGAAAAAACTACACATACTCCTAGCATTAATATCTATATTGGCTTTAGGCGGCTCTTTCTCAACTATATTGTTAGCACAAGATTCTTCTTCAGTAACAGTATACACCGCACATGAAATAGTTACCTTAAACCCGGCTCAACCGGTAGTCGACGCTGTAGCCGTTAAAGATGATCGTATTATCGCTGTTGGTTCTCTCGAGGAGATACAACAATCTTTATCTGGACAAAGCCTTACTATCGATTCTCGCTTTGACGATTTAGTGCTAATTCCCGGGTTAATCAATCAGCATGAACATGCTTGGCTCGCCTCTCTATTATTCATGACCGAAATCCTATCTATTGAAGACTGGGTTCTACCGGAGAAAACGGTAAGTCGTGTTAGTGATGCTGCCGAATATCGAGAGCGTTTAAGAAATGCAGTAGAAGATCATTCTGATCCGTCGGAAGTTCTCTACACTTGGGGATTCCATCAACTTTTTCATGGTGAGCTGACGCGTGCTGACCTGAATGAAATTAGCGATACAATTCCTATCGTAGTTCTACAAAGGTCTCTTCATGAACAGATTCATAATACCCGCGCACTTGAATATTTTGGTATTGACCAGGCCATGATTGATGCTGCACCTGAATCTGTGCAGGCCCAAACGAATCTTGCAGAGGGGCATTTCTGGGAACAAGGGCAGAGCCTAATCGTGCCTACAGTCTTTGCAGACCTTTTTCGCCCGAGTCGCTACATTCCTGCTTTGGAAAAGATGGAAGCGTACTGGCATGCAGCAGGGAGCACTCTAATAGCCGAACCCGGTGGCACTGTTTCCGCGGCGCTGGTTGCGCTGCAGAACCAGGTATTAGGTGATGCAGAAACGCCATTCCGAATGCATTACATAGCAGATGGAAGGTCATTCGTTAGAAACTTTCCAGAAGAAGAAGTAATCATCGAAACTGAAAAACTCTTTACCTCAGCGAAGGGTATGACTGAATTTGTTCCCGGGCAGGTAAAGCTTTTTGCCGATGGGGCAATGTTTAGCCAATTAATGCAGATGAGCGAAGGCTATCTTGACGGTCACCACGGAGAGTGGCTAATGGAGCCAGAGAACTTCGCTAAAGCCTTTCGCATTTATTGGGATGCTGGTTACCAAATTCATATTCACCAGAATGGTGATGCAGGTCTCGATCTAGTTCTCGACAATCTCGAAGCTAATATAAATCGCAATCCTCGCGAAGATCATCGCACGGTAATTGTCCACTTTGGATTCTCGCGGCTTGACCAAGTCGACCGTCTCGCAGAGCTTGGCGCTATAGTAAGTGCAAACCCTTTTTATCCAGTAGTCTTAGCTGACCGCTACAGCGAAGTAGGGATTGGGCCGGAACGAGCACAAGAAATGGTAAGACTTGGGGATTTAGTGCGCGCTGACATTTCGTTCTCCTTGCACTCTGACACTCCCATGGCCTCTGGCCAGCCACTGAGGCTCATGTCCAACGCAGTAAATCGAATCACGGTGAACGGCAATGTAGCTGGCCCAGCCCAGCGCATAAGTGCGGAGCGGGCGCTACGCGCAGTGACACTCGATGCGGCTTACTCTTTAAGAATGGAAGACGAAGTCGGTTCTATAGTGCCTGGCAAACTAGCCAATTTTACTGTCTTATTTGAAAACCCACTGAATGTTTCAACACAGATGATTAAGGAGGTAAAGATTTGGGGAACAGTACACGAGGGCAGGATTCTGCAATTACCCTAAAATCAAATAGTGTCGAGAACTTCTGACGCAGCAAACGATACTGGCGCAGAGTAAGAGGATATAAAAATAGGGAAAGCCTTAAGAGGAGAGTCAAGAATGGTAGAAATTTTAGATACATTTGAATTGAAACATGTTTCTACGACCTATTCAGAAGACAATGATGGCAATATCTTGACCCACTTCAATTGTCGTGGAAATGCGGCGGGATTTGGACTTGTTTATGACACGGCAATTTTTTATAACTTGAAGAGCGGCATAGAAACCGGGAACCTTACAAGAATTGGTCATGCATTTGCTAGAAATGGCTCCTATATACTTGGCCATGGGAAAGGCAAGTGGGAGAGAGTGCCCGGAGAACATTCATGGAAAACCGAAGTCATTTTCGAACTAGACGGCTCTTTCATAAGAAGTGTAGGAGAACTCCGCTTAGATATAGAAACTCACTCTGGAACAAATTACTCACTTGATTAGTGAGCCCTTTCTTATAGTACCAAGGATTAATGTATGCAGATTATTAATCACTCTATTTCCTTTATATCAAATAGGAAACGCGCCTTAATATTACTTGCTGCCTCTCTTTTCGGTTTTTTTGTATTTCTTCAATCTAGCCTCGGGCCTAATAATTTTTTGAGGGCGGACTCAGAAACCTATCACGTAGATTTTTATGGAGCCGTATTGATGACTATATTTATTATTGGTTTCTCAGCATACGTCTCATATAAAACTCTCATTAATTTTGGTTATCTACTTTTAATATTTTCGCTGCCTATCGCGATCTTAAAGACGTTTACGGAAATGGTAAGTTTACTCGCAACCATAGACGGAAACGCCCTCGAGATGACATCAACTATTAGCGAGTTTTATACAATATTTCTTGTTGGGTGTTTTCTTAGCGCATGCGGTTATTTTATCGATGAACGTCAAAAGTTTTATGAAACTAAGACTCTTTCCAGCGCAGACGTATTTATTTTACTTACGTTGTTGATCAGCTTCAACATTGTAAATATTTATACGGTTATTCTCCGTTCTGATTTTGAAATTCCCTTTGGTGTATTTTGGAGTGGTCCAGCATGGCTCGGCGTATTTTCTAGCTTAAGCATTGCTTTAGCTCTCTATGTGGTCTTTGATCGCAAATCGAAAGATTGGAAATTTTCAGAATATCCGCGATACGTACTTTCAAATTCAAAACTATTATTAGATTCCGTGATGAGTGTTGTTCTAATGGCCGCCATTTTTGGTGCTATAGCTTTTTACTATACATCACAAAGCTCGATTGAGAGTGTATCCGCAACTACTGAAATCGGATTTTTGAGTATGTTTTACGCAGTAAACATATTCTTATTATCGATGGTCAGCGCTCTTCGTGTTGAGCGAAACTTTCTCGAACTTGACTTCACTAAAAGAAATTGGCATATCATCGAAGCCTTTGCTTTTTTGACGTTTATGAGCTTAGCCCCACCCACGATGTGGGATAGATTCTCTGCTGATTTCAACCAAGCCTCTGAAGAAATAATAGAACTCCAAGAAAGGATTAAAGTTCTTGAGGGGTTACTTGAATAAAAACAAATGGATCAGTGTTTCCTTTATCTAGAATTTTTGTCAACTACGCTAAACTTTCCTGAATACCAAAAATGAAATTTTGACCGAACAACTTACAAACACACACAGGATTAACTACCGATCTATTTTCTATTTCAATCAAGGTCGATCTAGTTCAACTGTGTAATAAGGTTCCAATGTATCAATAGCCTCCACCGGCTGACTATTCACATCCCATTTAAAAAGCTTGGCTACAATTCGATCTTGTTCAAAATCTACAATAGAAAAGCCATGCTCTTCGAAAGGTGGTACTTGTTCTTGAAAATCCAAATATTGCGACGGAGCCGGAAGCACACCACGAACTACAGAAGGAAACCCTCGAATTGACGTACCTATGGGCCCGCAAAGAATATTAGTAATGGGGTTGTCACTGAAATCAAGATTACCAGCGCCATGCATCGTTCCAACACCAGTGGCATGAAGATCTCCAGCTATTACTAGCGGGTTTCGGTGCTTCATATCTGCCAATGACTGCATAATACGGTCATGTTGATTCAGCCAACCTTGTCGCCAATGAGGCTTCGGAATCTGGGTAGTCAATTGACCTGTCTCAGGATGCAATACATCTGGATACCACTCGCCCCATTTGCCGGCTGTCCATCCGGGCGGATTTGAGGGCACATGCACTAGATGACGAGTATCTCGAGACGCCGTGCGCTGAACAAGCCAGTTTTCAACATTACTATCAAGAAAAACAGAATTGAGAGCACCTACATTCAAAGTGCGACGCACATCGTAGAGCAAAACTTCTAACAACTGACCGTAGCGCAATGTTCCAAAACTTTCGGAGAGTTCGCCACGTGCAGAGCTGGTAGAATATGGAAGGCCAGGTGAACGCGTGACATCAGGAAGAAACTCAGGGTAATACAGTTGCTGAGTGGTGCGCGCCAGTTGTAATTGAAACCATGGAACAGGATAAGTGAGCGGCGAATCATTTTCCCAGTGATCATGATCATCCTGAAGAAAGTACACGGGCGTAGATCTAAAGGCTGTGCCATATAGTGGAGCTATCTGAGGACCTGCAGCCAGTTTCATAGCCTCTTCATTGCTACCACCCATTACTCGAGCTGCTAAATCAAAGTTTGATTGTTGACCCGCAGAGCTCAATT
>TARA_B110000438_G_scaffold291683_1_pt1 | contig 15847 bp, 14 predicted proteins | sample TARA_B110000438 | Tara Oceans TARA_B110000438 (sample SAMEA4398413) | marine metagenome | biome: Polar Biome; feature: [MES] marine water layer (ENVO:01000295) within the mesopelagic zone...; material: water (ENVO:00002006), including particulate matter (ENVO:01000060) such... | reverse complement strand
ATTGCATATCTAAAATAGCTTGAGCTTGTATTTCACTTAAATTAAATTCTTGTATCAATGATTTACGAGCAGTCTCAACATCTTCAGAAGCTCTGATCAGTTCAATTACTTTATCAAGATTAGTAATTGCTATTCTCAATCCTTCTAAAACATGTAATCTTGCTTTTGCTCTTTTAAGTTCATACTCTGCCCTTCTTCTTATGACTTCTTCCCTGAAGGAAATATAATGATTTATAGTTTGCTTTAAGTTTAATATTTGTGGAGTTCCATCTACAAGTGCGATCATATTTACAGAAAAAGAAGAACGTAATGTAGTTTGTTTATATAAAGTATTTAATATTAGACTTGATGAAGCTCCTTTTCTTAATTCAATAACAAGCCTCATTCCTTTTCTGTCAGATTCATCTCGAACTTCAGTTACTCCTTCTAATTTTTTTGTCTTAATTAGTTCAGCAATTTTCATTACCAAGGTGGCTTTATTAACTTGATATGGAATTTCTATAAAAACAATTCTTTCTCTATCTTGTTTTTTAACTTCTTCTAAAATATGCTTTGCTTGAACCATAACCCTACCTCTTCCAGTAGCAAAAGCATCTCTAATACCTGAGGTTCCCCATATTTCTGCTCCAGTAGGGAAATCTGGACCTTTTACAACTTTCATTAAATCATCAACATTTGCTTGAGGGTTATCAATTACTAAAGCGATTCCATCACAAATCTCTGTTAAATTATGTGGAGGAATATTTGTAGCCATACCTACAGCGATTCCAGAAGCACCATTAACTAATAAGTTGGGCATGATAGCAGGTAAAACAGAAGGCTCTTTCAAAGACTGATCAAAGTTATCTGTCCAATCAACTGTTTCTTTTTCAATATCTCCAAGTAGACTTTCAGTTATTGGAGAAAGTTTACATTCTGTATATCTCATAGCTGCTGCTGGATCTCCATCAACACTTCCATAATTTCCTTGCCCATCAACTAATGGATAACGCATTGAAAAAGGTTGAGCCATTCTAACTTGAGCAGCATATACTGAAGAATCTCCGTGTGGGTGATATTTACCTAGAACTTCTCCTACTAATCTAGCACTTTTTTTATATGAAGAATTTGGACGCATTCCTTGATCATGCATAGCGTAAAGCACTCTTCTTTGAACTGGCTTTAACCCATCTCTTACATCAGGTAAAGCTCTTGAAACTATCACACTCATTGCATAATCAAGATATGAAGTTTTCATTTCATCTTGAATATTCACATTTTTAATTTCACCTAAATTATCTAAAACCATTTACAGATACCTCAAAATAATTAATATAATATAGTTTTAATTTATAGTTTCCCACGCGCGCGCGCAAGCGCGCGAGACTATTTAGATAACTATAAATTACATTTATTTAAAAAAACCGATAATAATTTTTCAAATCCTTTGGGATTACTATCATCTAGAACATTAAATCTCAAACCAAATATCCAGTTCTCTCCAGGCTTTTCATATCCTATAATATTTCCAGATTCAGAAAGTATTGATGCAAAAAAGTTTTCAGATAAATTTTTTTGAAAAAGTTCTTTTTGGTCATTAAAATTAGCTTTTATCCATCCTGAACCTCCAATAATATGAGAGATTTTTGAACCAGGGCTGAGAAAATATTGAGTCAATGCAGATTGATTATTTTGGTTTAAAACAGGATCTTTACCACCTAAAAAAATATTAAATGAGTCAAAACCATCCATTATTGCCAGAATAGGTATCTTCATTTCTAAACTTTTCAAAATTATTTCATCATCAAATTTATCAATTTCTTTAGATAAAATAATTAAACCAGACAAAGTTGAATAAGATTTTTTTTTATCAAAAATTTGAATATTTCTATTTAAAATATTCTTCTTAAATTCGTATCCAAAATTAGTATTACATAAAATTGCTATACTCAAAATGGTATCCCCCATATGCCCAACCATTTTCTCTTGTTTTTTTCTAAATTAATTTTGTTTTGAGATAAAAAATTAAAAAAAATATCTTCTTTAGATTGGTCTTTTTCACCAACGATTTTAGATGTAGGTAAAAATGGATAAAAAGACTTGATATCCATTCTATAAATCAAAAAAATGTCATCATTTAATTCTTTATACTTAATATTTATTTTCAAAGCAAATCCAATTATATTATCAATAGAATCATTCCTATATATTGCGTTAATCACTGTATAAGTTGAAGAAAGTAAATCATATGAATTGAAATCTTTCATATGTATCCAATTCATACCTTCTGTATCTTTTAATAATGATGACAATGTTTTAGTAGAGTCATTGTCATCATCTAATATTTTATTTAAATTTACTTCAATATTTGATATAAATTCATTATCATTATTCTCTGAAATCAATATACCTGATTCAGACAAAATATTAAAATCAGGATGTTTTTTTTCTATATCTATTAAAATCTCAAAATTGTACCATAATTGCTCAATAAAATTTTTTTTGAAAAAGCTTATCAAATCTTATAGTCCTCTCTTTTAAAGAATAAATCTATTATTATTATAATCTTACTAAAAATTAAAAAATGGAAAATTCAATAAATAAAAAAATAATTAATGTTTTACTTGAATGCGTTAATCAATCCTTAGATTTAATAAGATTTTCAATTAAAGAAAATTATAATATTTCAGATAAAAATAATATAAAAGGTGATAATCCTGTAACTGATATAGATCATAAATCTCAGAACTTAATTATAAAGAATATTAAAGAAACTTTTCCTTTGCATGGAATTTTAGGTGAAGAAGGCGACACTACTGAAAGTATAAAATCAGATTATCTTTGGATAATAGATCCTATTGATGGTACTAAAAATTTTATTAATCAATTACCCCTATACTGCGTTTCAATAGCTGTTTTTTACAAAGGTGTTCCATTAGCTGGAAGTATTGGCATTCCATGGGATTCAAATGCAATAATATACGCAATAAAAGGAGAAGGAATAAAGTCTAATTTTTCAAGTGAAAAGAAAATTAAAATTAAAGATAAACCAGTACCAGGGATACTTTCATTTGCACCTACTTATTTCCAATCTAGCTATGTAATTAAGAAAGATTTTTATAAACATTCAGGGGAATTAAGAAATTTAGGAGCTACTGCTTTAGAGCTAGCTTTAGTTGCAAATGGAAATGCTCAACTAGCTTTATCGGGTTATGCATTCACATGGGATTTTGCAGCAAGCTGGACACTTATAAAAGAAGCCCGTAAGAGAATTTTATACGCTAATATGAAAAAAAATAAATGGGAAGATATAAATCCATGGAAACAATTTTTCTCCCAAGGTCATTATGATATAAAAAAGTTAAAAAACTGGAGAGGAAAATTTGTAGCTTTTGATGAAGGCTTAAGTGATTATATTATAAAAAATATAAAACCAAATGGTAGATCAAAAAAAAGTTTATATAAAAGAATTTTAAATTTATTTCATATTAATGGATAAGGTACATTGTAGTAAGGGTCAAGCTTAGGTAATTTTTTATACTTTAATAATGTTTGGCATCTTTTTTTTAAAGAATCAATTTCATCTTCAGAGATCCAAGTAGATAAATTTTTAAATATCTCTAATTTATTTTCAATCATTTCATATAATTCATTTATTTTTTTTAAAGTATCTTCATTTATTGGTTGGTTATTAAATTCAAACATCACAGTTCTAAACCTTGTATAAGGATTAAATGTTAAAGCCTGATCAATAGTCCATATTTTTTTTTCGTTATCTATTAGAATTGATCCCGCTTTTCTATCAGTATTAAGTGTTATAAAGTCAAAAATAACTACATTAAATAAGTCATCTCTATAATCATCATAAAGAGTGAAATAATTTTTATTAAGATCGTGATCTATAAATTTTTGAAAACTTCCTTTACCAAAAGGACCTTCTCTAATCACTAATGGTGGTAAATTGGGCCATAAAAGAAATTTTGAAATTTCATATGCAGCTTTTTCTCTAAAACAAAGATTACCTGAAAAAAAATCTCTTAATGGTTTTTCTCCTTTTATTGGCTTATATATAGAATAAAGCTTATCTATTCCATCAATCATTTCACAAAGAAAAACTTTATTAGATCCATTAAATACTTCTCTAATATCCTTAATTTCAAATGATTTTAATTGTCTTTCAATAAAGCTATTTTTAACCAATTTTAATATTCTCTATATGACCGTTTAATTTTATACAAAAATGTCCATCTTCATTTATTGGAGTAAAACATAAACTACATATAGGTCTACCTTTAGAAACCATTACTAAAGAGTCTTTAGCAAAGTTTTGAGCAAATTTATTTTCATAGTAAAAAGTAGTTGCTATATTTTTATCCTCTGAATCTACAGCAACTATATAAAAATTAATTAAGTTTTTATCAGATTGGTACTCTACTGCAAAATCTATTAGTTTATATTCAAACTTAAACTCTGGTTTGTTTATATTTAAATTTTGAGTAGATAATGTAGTAAAAGATTCGTATTTTTTTATATCTTGTGAAATTAGTGCCAATTGTTGTTTTTCTAACCAAAGCTTAATAAAATGTTCTTCACAATATATATCTAAAAGAAATGTACGATTACCAGGTTTTCCAAACGTTTGAGGAGTAATTTGCAAGCATTTACCTAAGTTTAAGTATTTCTCTTTATCCATCGGATTAATATTTCCTTCAGATTTTAATAATATTTTAATAAAATTATATTAGATTATTATATGAATAATAGATATATTATTATTAGTAGAAAAAAAAAATTTGAATAATCATAAATAATGAATAAAAAAAATAAAGTTGAAATTTATGACACAACTCTTAGAGACGGTACTCAACAAAGTGGTATAAACCTATCTTTAGAAGAAAAGCTTTTAATTACTAAAAAGCTAGATGATTTAGGGGTAGATTTTATAGAAGGTGGGTTTGCAGGATCCAATCCTAAAGATGAAGAGTATTTTAAAAGAGTAAAAAAATTAAACTTACAAAATTCTAAAATTGTTTCATTTGGACAAACAAGAAAAGCCAATACTGATACTAAAAATGATATTTTCATAAAAGCTCTTTTATCTGCAGAGACAGATTTTATGACTATTGTTGGTAAAGCTAGTGCATACCAAGTGGAGAAAATCATTAAAACTTCTCTTGAAGAAAATATTAATATGATTTCAGATTCGATTAGCTTTTTGAAAGAAAAAAATAAGGAAGTTTTTTTTGACGCTGAACATTTTTTTGATGGTTATAAAGAAAATCCAGATTATTCATTATTATGCTTAAAAGCTGCTTATAATGCTGGAGCTTCAAGAATAATTCTTTGCGATACAAATGGAGGAACTTTACCAAGAGAAATTGGTAAAATTACTGAAATTGTAGTAAACAAATTTAATAGTGAAAGTATAGTAGGTATTCATACTCATAATGATACAGACACTGCAGTTGCATCAACCTTAGCAGCTGTAGATTCAGGTGCTTTTCAAGTACAAGGTTGTATCAATGGATATGGAGAACGAACAGGAAATGCAAATCTAATAAGTGTTATTGCAAATCTTAATCTAAAAATGGGTAAAAATACTTTAAGTGATATGAAAAATATTAAACAATTAACAGATCTCTCTCATTATGTTTCAGAAGTAGCTAATAAAAGACCCTTTCCTTTTCAACCTTTTGTAGGTAAAAATGCTTTCACTCATAAAGGAGGAATGCATGCTGCTGGCTACCTTATAGACCCTAATTCTTTTCAACATATCGAACCTAATCAAGTTGGAAATGATTCATCAATTAGTATTTCAGAATTATCTGGAAAAAAAAGCGTTTTAACTAGAATAAAAAGTTTGGGCCTAGAAAATCTTTTAGATACAAGTGAAGCTGGAAAAATAACCCAAACAATTAAAGATAAAGAATCTAAAGGATATGCTTTTGAACTTGCTGATGCTTCACTAGATTTATTGATTTATAGAAGTTTACCAAATTATGAACAAAAATTTGAACTTATAGATTTTATGGTGATAGTTGAAAATAAAAGAAGATCATCTATGGGTACTGGATGGAGAGAAGATAACTCTGAACATCCAATACTTTCAGAAGCTACTATAAAAATCAAAACAAACGATAATATTGTGCATACAGCTGCTGAAGGAAATGGGCCTGTTGGCGCCCTGGATAATGCTATGAGAAAAGCTTTAATAGACAGTTTTCCTGAAATAAATAAGGTAAGGCTTACAGATTTCATTGTAAGGGTTGTTGAAGGGTCTACAGGTACTGGAGCAATTGTAAGAGTTTTAATAGAATCTTCTGATGACAAAAAGGTTTGGACTAGTGTAGGTGCATCTTCAAATATTATTGAAGCGAGTTGGTTAGCTCTTTCCGATTCAATGGAATGGTTCTTAATTAAGAATTCTCTGTAGGGCTAATATAAGCTTCACCATCGTGTTCAATAATTAGCTCTTCAACATTTTTATTATCTGAAATTTTAAATGCTCTTATAATAGGTCGAGTTTTTTCAACTAAAGAAATTAAAACATAATAAGGATTTGTCCACATACTTTCAACAGCATTTTCAATATCTGTTTTAGATGGATAAGCTTGAGAATGAGTGTGAGAATGATAAATTGCTAAAATATTCATATTATGATCATCAGAAAATTTCTCAGCTAAAAGTAAATCTTTTGGCTCAATCGTATATCTAGATTTAGGACTAGAATGAATATTAGCACAACTCTGTATATTTAGAACTATATTTTCTTTACCTATTAATAATCCACAACATTCATTAGGATCTTGCAATAAAGCATGCTCAATCAACTTTGAAATTATAGTTCTTGGTATTATTATTTTCATAATTAAAGTATAACTTATATTTTTTTATGAATAGTATTTCAAAAATTATAATAGATTCAATTAAAAAAAATACTAAAATTATTATCCCTGAAGTTCAAAAGGAATTAATTGAAGTTTCTGATGGTTATATTATTCAAAATGAAATATTTGATTATTTTTCTAAAAAAAATCAATATAAAGGATGGAAAATAGGATGTACAACACCAGTAATGCAAAAATATTTGAATATTTCATCCCCATGTCTAGGTAGAGTTATGAAAAAAAATATATTTAAAAATAATACTAAAATTAAATTTGATAATTTCGTTAATCCAGGAGTTGAATGTGAAATAGCTGTGGTTCTATCAGAAAATTATGAATATACAAAAAAAATAAATAATTTAAATGAAATTATTGAAAGAATAGTCCCATCAATTGAAATAGTAGATGATAGATGGCCAGATTACAAAAAAGAAAAAACTTCTATATTAATAGCTGATAATTTTTTTTCATCTGCTATTGCTTATGGTAATGGATCCAAAAAAATAAAATTAGATGAACTAAAAAAACTTAAAGGTTTAATGACTGTAAATAATAATATAATTGGACGTGGAGTTGGTGGAGATATTTTAAATGATCCTATTAATGCTTTAAAATGGTTTTTAGAATTTGATTTTGTAGGTAATAAATTTCCTAAGGCTGGTGATCTAATATCTTTAGGGTCGTTAGTTCAAACATATTGGATTAATAAAAATGATGTTATAGAAATTAATATTGAAAGTTTAGGAAGTGTTAAAATTACTTTCGAGTAAATTTAATTTGCTACTAAATTTTGTTTATTACATATTTTTCTTATCTCGTCCCAATTCCATAATTGTGGAATTGTTTCACCATTAGCCCAAATTTCTAGTTGATCAGTGTAATTTTTGGAACCAGGATTTCCTGATGAACCTAATGGTACAATCCATCTACTATTTTCCCAATTATTAGGATCATGAGCATACCTATTTACTGAAGCTGCGACAATCTGGTAGTTTTTATCAAAACTACCAGCTAATGGTGTATCTCCATCTCCACTAGCAGAGACTTTTTTTGGATTTAGAATATCCACATATTCTTTAAATTCTGAAGCTAATGGATGTTGGTGGTTAGTTTTATGCAAGTTACCCCATTTCCAATCATTTATATTGTCTCCAAATTTATTTTTAAGAAATCTTATTGCACTTTTAAATGAATTTGTATACAAGTCTTCCCAACTCATATTTCCATCTAATAAAAAAGTATCTGGTTTTCCAATTTGTTCATTTATAAGAGGTGATAAAAAGCGCCTAACATGGGATACTCCACCAATATTTTCCCATTTATTAATTTCATAACTTAAATTTCCATAATTTATACTTACGATTTCTTTAATAATATTTTCTTTAGTAACAGAGTATATTGAAGCAGCTATACTTTCTTTATCCATTAAAAAATCCCAATTATGAATTAAAGGTAATAGTGATTCTTCCATATTTGTTAAGTTATATTTTGAGAAATCAATTTTTTTTGCAAAAGAAATTAATTTCTCAGCAGGAATAGAAATTTTTTGATTATGCATTTCAAGCATATTTTTTATTGAAAGATTATTTTTGTTTTTTTCTAAATAATTTATTAAAACTTTAGCTCTATATTCAGGAGCAAATGCAACTGACATAAAATAAGGATAATCAAAATCTACCACTTTTTGATTACACGTTACTACCCATCCATTTTTAGGATTTCTTGATTTAGGTAGTTTTTCTCTTGGAATTTCATCTTTTACTGAATATTTTTCTTCCCATCCTTTAGCTATACCCCACTCATGTTGTTTGTGTCTAATTGGAACTGATCCAGCAAATTTATAACCGAAATTTTTTTCTACATCTACATATGGATAATTATTTGTTCTATCCGTCCATTTATCAAAAGCTTTTTCTAAGTCATCTGCAGATTTAGAAATCATTGCCTCAAACGCAGAATCTATCCAAAAAGTTCCTTTATTTTGACCACCAGGATCAGAAAGTGAAAGACCTATGCCCTTTTCTGGATTACCGAATATTATATTACCATTTTTAGTCTCAATGATTTGAACTTTAAGTGTAGACATATTTCTAGGATTTATAGTTTTTGTTGAAGTTTTAGCATTAACCCATTCATTATTACTATAATATTGAACTTTACTTTCAAAATTTCTAAGTTTTTCTAAAAATAGATCTTGTGTATCTGCTCCGCCATGAGTCATACCCCAACCTACATATTTATTATGTGCAAAATGCATAAATCCAGGATAACCAGGAATAGTGTGACCCATTCCTTCAAATTCAGGACATTTCAAATGAACTTGATAATAAACATTAGGTGTGTCTAATGTTCTATGAGAATCACCTGCAACAAGTGGTTTGTTAGAATAAGTTCTTTCTCCTGAAACAGACCATCCATTAGATTCACCATCAATAGCACCAATCGATTGAAAGTTTTTTGCAGCTTCTGTAAGTTCTTCAACTGCATTTTCAATTTCTCCTGAAAACTTAGATCCAGGAGGTAAAGTTAATAAAGCTCCGGGAAGATAACCAGGAGTGAGTTTAGCTGCTTTTTTACTTCCAACTACACTTGCTAATTGAGAATAAAATAATTTTCCATTAAATGAACCTTCAGCAGCATTTCTGATTTTATAGACTAAAATTGAATGCCAATCTTCCCAAATTTCTGGAGTTTTATTAATTAATTGATATTCTAAAGGTAATTTTTCTATATTAGATATATAAAAATTTACACCTTTTGTATAAGAACTGATCATTTGTAATGCTTTATCTGAAGCATTATTTAAATCTGCTTTTGAAACTATTTCAAAATTTCTTTTTAAATTTAATTTATCATTTGAAATAGCTTTTTTTCCTAAATATTCAGAAGAACGACCCAAGCACCTCAGTCTGTCTAAATCCATTTGAAATAATCTATCTTGAGCTGATGTGTAGCCTTGAGCAAAAAAAAGATCGTTGAAATTTTCAGATTCTATATGAGGAATTCCCCATTTATCTCTAAAAATTGAAACATTTTTATTCAAATAAGAAGCAGAAATATCTGAGATGTAATCTGGGATATAGTCGCTTGGATTTAACATTTTATTATTAACTTTTTGGGCCGCTAGAAATTATTCCTGCAACCAAATCGCCCATCTGGCTTGTTGAAAGTTTATGATCATTTTCTCCTGCAATATCTACAGTTCTATATCCTTCTGAAATAATTTTATCAATAGCATTCTCAATTTCATCGGCTTCTTCATGTAAGCCAAAAGACCACCTTAACATTAATGAAGCAGATAAGAAAGAAGCTACTGGGTTAGCAACATTATGCCCAGCTATATCTGGAGCTGAACCATGAATAGGTTCATAAAGAGCAGGTCTTCCTCTTCTTCCTCTTCTTTTTCCTGGGGGTGGAGGAGAAGAAGCTAAGCTTGCTGATGGAAGCATTCCCATAGATCCTGTTATCACTGAAGCTTCATCTGATAAAATATCACCTATACTATTTTCTGCAACAATCACATCAAAATCTGATGGGTTAGTTATTATTTTCATAGCAGCATTATCAGCTAGCATATGTATAAGCTCAACTTCAGGATAGTCTCTTGAAACTTCGTTTGCAATTTCTCTCCAAAGCCTGCCTGTTTCTAAAACATTCATTTTATCTAAAGAATGAAGTCTTTTTCTTCTTGATTTAGCTAATTCAAAAGCTACTCTAACTACTCTAGCTATCTCTTTTTCAGAGTATGCCAAAGTATCAACAGCTCTTCTACCTCTTGTACTTGCACTTCGCCTTTTGGGTCTACCAAAATAGAGGCCTCCAGTAAGTTCTCTTACAATAACAAAATCTACATCAACTAGGTATTCAGGTTTTAATGGACTTGCATGAATTAATTCTGGATAAACCTTAACTGGTCTCATATTTGCATATAAACCCAATCTTTTTCGTAAAGCTAAAATTGAATCTTCAGGTCTCATATCTGCACTTGGATTATCCCATTTAGGGCCACCAACTGCTCCAAATAATATAGCATCTGAACCTAAAGCTAAATTCATTGATTCTGATGGGATTGGATTATTAAATTTATCTATTGCAGCTCCCCCAACTAAAGCATGAATAAATTCGAAGTTATGATCAAATTTTTTACAAATAGCCTCCAGAACCTTCATTGACTCTGTAGTAACTTCTTTACCGATACCATCACCAGCCAAAACGCAAACTCTTGCTTCCATAATTCCTCCAAAAATTGTCCTAAATTCTATTCTATCAATAAATACGTGATATTTGAATTAATTCACTTTAATATTTTTAATTCAAAGTTTTTTATTTCGTCTTCAAATTCCAAAGTTATTCCAATATCATCCAAGCCTTTAAGTATTGATTCTTTTCTAAAAGAATCAAAATCAAAATTTGATTCAAACCCTAAATCGTCATAAATAATTTGTTTTTCTAAATTTACAGAAAGTTTATATTCATTTAATTTTAAGGAATTAGTCATAATTAAATCTATATTTTCAGCAGATAGTTCAACAGTAATTAATCCATTTTGCATACAATTATTTTTAAATATATCAGCAAAACTTGTTGAAACAATCACTTTAAAACCATACTCATATAAAGCCCAAGGAGCATGTTCTCTGCTTGAGCCGGAACCAAAATTTGGACCAGCTACTAGAATAGAAGCTCCTGAATATTTTGGGTTATTTAAAATGAACTCTGGGTTTGGTACACCATCTTCAAGATAACGCCAATCAAAAAAAGCAAATTTTCCAAAGCCTGTTCTTTCTATTCTTTTCAAAAATTGCTTAGGTATAATTTGATCCGTATCAACGTTAACTCTATCTAATGGGGCAACAAGCCCTGTATGTTCAGTAAATTTTTCCATAGTTTTATATTCCTATTCTAAAGGATTAATTTCAATTGATCCTTTTTTTATATTTTTAATTTCCTGCATCTTATAAATTTCAACTATTAATAAAATTGTTAATATATTTAAAATTGCTATTAATAAGGATGAAAAATACATTAATTTTGTAGCATAAATAAACTCATTTAAATTTTGAGAATTATATGACCAAAGCCTAGTAATTGTTGAAGGATTATATAAACAATTAATAATTAATGCTAATAACCAAAGCTTAAATCTATTGCTAAATATAATTAATATTGACTTATTAGATAAATTTTCTTCTTTACTTCCTAAATAAATTTCTTTAAATACTTTAACGATTCTAAAGCTTAAAATTAAAACTGGCAAAAGAATTAAAATAAAAACTATTAAATCATTACTTGATATCCACCTAGAAATAAAAACAAATAAATAAAACAAAAATAGGAAAAAATAAATCCAAATTACAGATTTCTCTGCTGAAATATTAGTTTTATAACCTAAAGTTTTAATATTTCTTATTGCTCTGTGAAAAAAAGTAGCTAAAGGGAAAAGTAAAAAAAATAATAACAAAATTTGAAAAATATAAATAATTTGAGATCTTGATTGAGTCGCATTCATTTCATCTACATACCCTAAAGTTTCATCACAAATACCATCTAATAGTTTCTTTGGGTTTTTTGAATTACAACTTAAAAAATCTTCTTTTTGAGAAAAATCAATTATACTTTCAAAATCTAAAATATCTGAAGGAGGTATATTTTCAATCCCTGCAGATTTCCAAGATTGGTAAACTTTTTCATTATTCCTTTCTACTAAAAACATTGCTGAACACAAAAAAATAGATATTAAAAGTAAAAAAGTTAAAATCCTTAAAGAATTAATATTTGATTCAAAGTTAAATTTTTTAAAAAAATTACTTCTCGCTACATCTAATTCTTTTTTTGAACCAAATATCTTTGATAGCAAACTAATTTGATTTGATTCATTAAGATTTGTTAAATTATCAAAACTTTTAGGTTTATAGAATTTTTTTTTCTGTTGATTTTTCAAAAATCATCCTACCATTCTCTTACATCAACAAAATGACCTTCAATAGCTGCTGCTGCTGCCATTTCTGGGCTAACTAAATGAGTTCTCCCACCTTTTCCTTGTCTACCTTCAAAGTTCCTATTAGAAGTCGAAGCGCAGCGTTCTCCTGGGGCAATTATATCTGGATTCATACCTAAGCACATTGAACATCCTGATTCTCTCCATTCAAATCCTGATGCTTTAAAAATTTTATCTAAACCTTCTTTTTCTGCTTGTATTTTAGTTATTGTAGAGCCAGGCATAATTTGAGCTCTAACATTAGAGTTAACTTTTTTACCTTCAACGATTTTAGCAGCACTTCTTAAATCAGTAATTCTTGCATTAGTACACGAACCAATAAAAACTCTATCAAGTTTAATATCTTCAATTTTTGTACCTGGATTTAATCCCATATATTCTAATGCATTAGCACATGATTGAGATTCAATAAGTTGCTCATAATCATCTGGAGAAGGAATAGACGCTGTAACTGGTAAAACTTGAGAAGGATTCGTACCCCATGAAACAAATGGTTCAAGATTTGTACAATCTACTTCTACATAAGAATCATATATAGCTCCATCATCAGTTTTAAGTAGATCCCATTCTTTTATGGCTTCAAACCAATTATCTCCCTTAGGAACTTTATTCCTTCCTTTCATCCAATCATAAGTTACCTGATCTGGTGAAATCATACCAGCTCTAGCACCACCTTCAATAGACATATTACATATCGTCATACGACCTTCCATTGATAATTCTTCTATAGCTTCCCCTGTATATTCCATAACATAACCAGTACCTCCAGCAGTTCCTATTTGTCCTATAAGTTTTAAAACCATATCTTTGGCTGTAATTCCTTTTTGTAATGACCCTTTAAATTCAACTTTCATAGTTTTGGGTTTTCTTTGTCTCAAAGTTTGTGTTGCTAAAACGTGCTCAACTTCAGAAGTCCCAATACCAAAAGCTAAGGAGCCAAAAGCTCCATGTGTAGAAGTATGTGAGTCTCCACATACAATTGTCATTCCTGGTTGTGTATATCCCTGTTCTGGACCAATCACATGCACTATCCCTTGTTCTTTATCCCAAACATCAAACAGAGTTATGTCATTTGTTTTACAATTATCTCTAATTGTTTCTACTTGTTTTCTAGCAATTTCATCTTTAATTTCTTGAGTACGGGTATCATCAGTTGTAATATTGTGGTCAACTGTAGCAATTGTTAAGTCAGGTCGTCTAACTTTTCTATTAGATATTCTTAATCCTTCAAAAGCTTGAGGTGAAGTTACCTCGTGGACTAAATGAAGATCTATATACAAAATAGCAGGTTGATCTTTAGGTTCTGCAACAATATGTTTATCCCATAATTTTTCAAACATAGTTCTTTTTTTTAACATGATTATTTATCTCCTAAAATGAATTTTATTTAATTTGACGACTCAATTATTAAATATCTATTAATCGCATTTACGTATGCTTTAGCGCTAGCTAATATTATATCTGTATCTGAACCTTGTCCAGAATAAATAACACCTTCTTTTTCTATCCTGATAGTCACTTCACCTAAAGCATCAATACCTTCAGTTACAGATGAAACTGAAAATTCAGTTAAATTTACATTCTGTTTAGTAATATAGTCTATTGAATTACAAACTGCATCTACAGGACCAGTTCCTGATTTAGAAGCAGTTTCATTTTTTCCATCAGGAAGTTCAAGAGTTATAGAAGCTACAGGATTTCTCTTGTTACCACAAATTACATCTAAATCTAAAACCTTAAATCTTTCCGTAGTATCTAATTCCCTATGAAATTCACTCATTAAAGATTCTAAATCTTTATCAGTAATTTCTTTTTTTTGGTCCGCTAAATTTTTGAAGTTATTAAAAATTTCTAGTAATTCTTTTTCTTCAACTTTATAACCTAAATATTCAAGTCTAGATTTTAATCCAGCTCTTCCTGAAACTTTTGTCAAAACAATTGCATCTCCCTTCCATCCTACTTTTTCAGGATGCATAATTTCAAAAGTAGTTCTTTCTTTTAAAAAAGCATCTTGATGAATTCCAGAAGAATGCCTAAAAGCATTTTGACCTGTTATTGCCTTATTAAACTGAATAGGAAATCCAAAAATATTTGATATTAGCCTACTAGAAGGACCTATTTCTTCAGTATTTATATCAGTACTTACACTATAGTGATCAGGTCTAGTTTTTACAGCCATTATTACTTCTTCCAGAGCAGCATTACCGGCACGTTCACCCAAGCCGTTTATACATCCTTCAATTTGCCTAGCTCCATTTTCTAAAGCAGCAAGACTATTTGCAACAGCCATTCCTAAATCATTATGACAATGAACACTTACTATAGCTTTATTTATATTTGATACATTTTCAAACACTCCATTAATTAAAGCTCCAAATTCTTGAGGGTTAGAATATCCTACAGTATCAGGAATATTTACTGTAGTAGCTCCTGCAGCAATTGCATTTTCAAGCATCATATACAAATATTCAGGATCAGATCTAGACGCATCCATAGGAGAAAATTCAACATCATCTACAGAATCTCTTGCTCTTTTAACAGCATCTATTGCCATAGACATAATAGATTCTCTATCTTTTTTCATTTGATGAAGTAGATGAATGTCAGAAACTGATAAAAAAGTATGTATTCTTGGTTTTAATGCATCTTTCATACAATCAATAGCTGAATCTATATCTGATGGAACCGCTCTTGCCAAGGTACATATAGTAGGGCCTTCAATTTCTAATGCAATTTTTCTGACAGCAGCAAAATCACCTAGAGAGCTAGCTGCAAATCCAGCTTCAATAATATCAACTTTTAATTTTTGAAGTTGTGTAGCTATTCTAAATTTGTCTTGTGCAGTTAAAGATGCTCCTGCAGACTGTTCTCCATCTCTTAATGTTGTGTCAAAAACTATTAATTTATTATTTTTATTTTTTTGAACCATTTCTTACCTCATATTTATGTAGTTGATTCTAACCAAGGCATCATATCTCTCAGT
>TARA_B110000438_G_scaffold43175_1_pt1 | contig 15889 bp, 12 predicted proteins | sample TARA_B110000438 | Tara Oceans TARA_B110000438 (sample SAMEA4398413) | marine metagenome | biome: Polar Biome; feature: [MES] marine water layer (ENVO:01000295) within the mesopelagic zone...; material: water (ENVO:00002006), including particulate matter (ENVO:01000060) such as...... | reverse complement strand
GTTCAGTAATATATTCATCACGAATTCCCCATAATGGCTGAAAATTAGCGACAACATTTAATTCCTTGAATCTACTGATATCATTTTCTTGGAAAACTTGTATATGAGAAATATGATGACGACTATCTCTTATTCCATTGATATGAATAGCTTTTTCTAAAGAATTAAAAGCTACATTAATAGCTCGATCTCCGATTGCATGAAAGTGTATTTGAAAGCCTTCCGCATCTAATGCGGCAACTGCTTTGTTGAGGTTTCGTGGTGAATTTTGTAATTCACCACGAAAATTATCTACTCGGTCTGAATAGGGTTCTAGCATTGCTGCGGTGTAAGTTTCAATTACCCCGTCCTGCCATATTTTAACGGCAGTGACATGTATTAAATCGCTCGATTTCTGCTGCTCTCTAGCATTGATGAATTTTTTTAACTGGGGTTTAAGAGGCTGTCCATTTTCCCAAAACATGGCGGTGACTACATGTAAATTTAATTCATTTTGTGACTCAAGATAATTATATGCATTAAGTCCATAATAAGCATCTCCTGGTTCGAGTTTTAAAATTGCATCTTGAACACCAGTTATCCCATAACTATGGAATAAATTTACTGAGTAACGTAATCCATCTATTAGCTCCTCATTTGAAATTTGTGGTTGATTTTGCATTATCAGCATCATTGCGCTGTCCTCATGCAAGAGTCCTGATGGTTCCATGGTGCCCTTATATCTCTCAATTTTTCCATTTGCAGGATCTTCTGATTGGGCGTTAATACCAGACATTTTTAAGGCTTTACTATTTACCCACAATGAATGACCATCTGACGATTTAAGCGAGATCGGTTTATTAGGTATAATTTGATCTAATAATTTTTTATCTGGAAGAGTATTAGCTGTAAAATTATCAACTGCCCAGCCACCTCCTAGCACCCAGTCATTATTGGTATTGTTCTTAGCACAAAATTTTATCATTCTTAATAGATTTTCTAAGCCTCTAATGTCACTTAAATTACATTGAAGATAGGTCACGCCAGCATGGACAGGATGAACATGGATATCATGAAATCCTGGTAAGATCATTTTCCCTTGCATATTTTTTATTTGGCTATTATTATTTTTGTGTTGCAATGCCTTTTGGTTGTCACCCACAAAAATTATCTTTCCATCATCTATTACAACTGCCTCTGCCCATGGTTTTTGTTCATTAACAGTATATATTTTTGCGTTTATTAGGATAAGATTTGATGCGTCATCAGCATATACATTGGTTTTAAAAATGCATATTAATGATGCAAGGGCTATGATGGTATAGGGGGATATTTTTTTCATAAGAGACTTTTTTTGCTGTTTAGTTATTAGTATAAACTGTTTATGAAGCCCATTAAATTAGAGTGAGTGTAAAGTTCAAATGAATAAGACATGCATTTTATATTGTTGTTTGTTATTGAGTAATTTCGTTATTGCCGACATTCATTATATTGAGCCAGGTAAAGAAATCCAAGAACGATTACAGGAAGCAATGATACTCTCAAAGCCTGGAGATACAATTCAACTAGAAGAAGGTCTTTACGAACTAACTGATGGCTTGTCTTTGGCGCAATCAGGGGTATCAATTAAAGGCGCGGGTATAGATAAAACTATTTTGGATTTCTCCCAACAAATGACAGGTGCTCAGGGTTTATTGGTAACTTCTGATGCGGTAGTCTTGAAGGATTTCTCAGTCATCAACGCCAAAGGTGATGCCATTAAGATCGTTGGTGTGGATGGTATTTTCATCGTTAATATAAAAGTTGAGTGGACGAATGGTCCTGCTACTGAAAATGGAGCTTATGGGCTGTATCCTGTGCAATCAAAGAATGTTTATATTGATGGATGTATAGCCATTGGTGCATCAGACGCTGGTATATATGTGGGTCAATCTGAAAATATTATCGTCAAAAATAATACGGCAGAATATAATGTGGCGGGTATTGAAATTGAAAACTCTTATTATGCGGATGTTTATCAGAATTCAGTTTCGAGAAATACAGGCGGTATTTTAATTTTTGATTTACCGGATTTACCACAGCAAAATGGGCATCACATACGCGTTTTTGACAATCAGATCGTCAACAATAACACCAATAATTTCGCCCCTATTGGTAATATTGTAGCTTCTGTTCCTAGGGGTACTGGCATCCTTGTAATGGCAGGCTCAGATATAGAAATATTTGAAAATTCAATTCATGAAAACGACACTATTAATCTGGCTATTGTAAGTTATTTTTTAGAAACTGATGATGAAAATTATCACCCTTATCCACGTTCTATTTATATTCATGATAATGAATTCAGTGTTTCAGGCTCTAATCCAGATTCAGAAAGAAATGAGTTGGCAAAAATATTAGAACAATTAGCTGGAGGAAATATGCCTGATATCTTTTGGGATGGCATTATTCCGTTGCCCCAAATGATCTTGGGCCAACCAGAAAAAGAAAAAGTCGTTTTGGGAGAAAACTCAGGGGCATTATTCATGACTATTGATCCCATAAAATATTTATTACCATTCATTAATCCTATTAATAGTAACTATGATAATTTTAGGGCGCGTCGGTCATCATTGACGGAGATTACTATTGATGTTCCCTATGAAAGGTTAGATTAAGTTGTCGATGCTTGGCTGTTTTTCTATTAGATTTAGTTATTCTTTAGTTGTTGTTTTTGCTTTTTGTTTCAGTGTAAAAGCAGAAATAAGTGTTAATGATAACCTTATATTAGAAGATAGCTTTCCTGAGGATTTATCTGAGTTTGGTTTTTTTCTTGATAAGAGGGGGCAAATTCCTGCAAAAAATGTTCTTCCATATGAGCTAATTTCTTCATTATTTTCAGATTACACAAAAAAAAGTAGATTTGTCTATGTTCCAGAGTCTTCTCGTGCAGCTTATGAAGCAGATATGACTTATCAGTTTCCTCTTGGTAGTGCTTTAGTGAAGACATTTTACTACATAAAAAACCAACAGCAAAAAAACCCCGAAAAGCAATTACTTGAAACCAGGCTCTTGCTAAGAAAATCTGATGGCTGGCATGCTGCAAGCTACGCTTGGAACGATGAGCAAGATGAAGCTAAATTGAAAATTGCTGGTACAACAATCAATACTTCATGGATTGATGAGCATGGTGAGAAAAGAGATGTTAGGTATCGCGTACCAAATAAAAATCAGTGCCAAGAATGCCATGAATCTAATAAGCAGATTATCCCAATTGGCCCAAAAGCAAGAAATCTAAACAAAGATATACTTCTCCCTGGATCTGACAAAAAGATAAATCAGCTGACTTATTGGTTGGATGGTGGAATTATTGATTATTATCCTGAGGAGTTAGATCTGGTTGTTGATTGGCAGGATGATACAAAAGATTTAAACGCCCGAGCTCGTTCGTACTTGGCAATAAATTGTGGTCACTGTCACAGTGCATCTGGTAATGCAGCATCAAGCGCTCTTTATTTGGAGTTTACCGAAAAGCGCTCAATACATCTTGGTATAAAAAAGAAGCCAGTTGCTGCTGGAAGAGGCAGTGGCAATAAACTATATTCCATAGCTCCTGGGAGCCCCGAAGAGTCTATTTTACTGTATAGAATGCAATCGATTGATCCTGGAATAATGATGCCAGAATCTGGTCGAACATTAACGCACAAAGAGGGGGTTAAGCTCATTGAAGAATGGATCTTAAATCTTTAGTAATCTCAGGTCTCAGTAGTTAAAGTGCGAGTTACTTCCTGAGTAACCTAAATTTAAATCTGTATCAACAATAACATTGTTTTCTTTTTTATAAGTTTCCCATAGAGCAATCATTTCGTTTAATTTAAATATATTTTTGTCGGCCAAATCATTTTGCTCAAATGGGTCAACTGAAAGATCAAATAAAGCCCATCGATTGGTTCCATGCGGCGCTTCAATCCATGTGATTTTCCATGAACCACTACTAACGGCTCTTCGATTGAATAATTCCCACCCCATGACATGATTTTTGGTATGTATTGTTTGGGATTCTCCATTGAGTAAATCAAGCATTGACCTACCTTTGATAGGATGAACGACCCTATCTTTGTAATACTTGCCAGGATGTTTTGTACCAGCAATATCAAGAAGGGTGGGGGCAATATCCATTACAGTAGCGAAAGAATGATTAATTGTTTGACTTTGAAATCCTTTGTATGAAATAAATGCAGGAGACAATAAACCTCCTTCTGTTGGAAAGCCTTTGAAGTCTTTATAGGGAGTAGAACTGACCTCGGCCCATCTGGGTCCATAGGAGATGTGAGAGTTACCACGACCCATATTTTCAACACTGTTATCGAAATTAGCTGGAATCCATGTCTTGTTTTCTAAAATAACACGTGGATCATTACCTTCCGCGCCATTATCGGAGAGAAATATAATGACCGTGTTATCGAAAATATCAGCATCTTTTAAGTATTTGATCAACCTCCCAACATAATGGTCTAAAGCTTCAACCATACCGGCATATACCTGCATTCTTTTGGCTTCTTTTTCTTGTGTGTGACTATCAAGCTCATCCCAAACAGGCCAGAGATTTGATGAAGTTAATTCAGTTATATCCTTAAGTAGACCCAGTTCATTTATACGATTAAGTCGATTTCGTCTTATTTCTGCGTATCCCACATTGTATTTATCCTGATATTTGTCGATAAAATTATCTGGTGCTTGTAGAGGCCAATGTGGAGCAGAATAGGCTGCATAGGCAAAAAAAGGTTTACTGCCATGATTTACCTCTTGATGATTCTTGATATAACCAATTAACTTATCTGTATAAAGTTCTGAGGAGTAAAAAGGTTCAGTCAAATCAATTGATTTACCATACTCTCGATACGGCGCTTTGGTAATTGTATTGGTTTCAAAGCCCACAATACGCTCTTGCTTAAAATGATTACTGATGCCATTCGCAATAACGAAAGCATCATCAAAACCACGCGATTCAGGGCCTTTATCAATACTAGCACCAAGATGCCATTTTCCTGTCATCATTGTATGGTAACCAGCATCCTGAAGAAGCGTAGCAAAAGTAACGACATCATTATTTAGGTAGCCCTCATAACCCTTTTTTCCAATTTGGTTTGGACCTAGCTCTTCCTCCATATTTCCAAGTCCGGCAAGATGATTATCGGTGCCCGATAAAAGCATTGATCTAGTAGGAGAGCAAGTAGGAGCGACATGAAAATTAGTTAAACGCATTCCGGATAATGCTAGCTCATCCAGATTTGGCGTCGATATTTCACCGCCAAATGAACCAAGATCAGACCACCCAAGGTCATCAGCAACGATTAGCAAAATATTGGGTCGAGTCAATGAGTTACTGTCTTTAGCGGCGGCAATATTTATGAATAAAAACTGAACCAGCATAGCAATTAAAAAGATATATCTTAAATTATAAGGGATTGGGTGCATCATTTTTTTTGTTATAAGATTTTACTGACATTAAAAATAACAAACTGGTAGCATTTTCACAAAGATTATTAATATGTCTATCGATTTTTAAGTAAAATTATACCATTGCGAGGTGGTTTGAATGACAGAAATCAAGAGCTCTATAATTGATGGTATTGAGACATTTGAAGCCGAAATCAATGGTGAAAAAATCGAATGGGATGATGAACTCACTTATAATTCACACCTTCAAACACAGCTTCTTCTCTCAGCGCAAATTGGAGTATCTGGAAAGCCTGATGAAACTCTATTTATTATTATCCATCAAACTATGGAATTATGGATTAAGCTATGTTTGCATGAGATTAGGATTGCAATTGAGTGTATCAAGAAGGACCAACTATCAAAATCATTTAAAACCTTTGATAGAATTGCCGCTATTCAAAGGCATATGATTCAATCTTGGGAGATCCTGGCAACACTTACACCGCATGATTTTTTAACTTTCAGAGGTTACTTGCGGAAAGCATCAGGCTTTCAATCGCATCAATATCGAGAGCTTGAATTCTTATTAGGTAATAAAAATAAGGATTTAACGTTAGTGCATCGAGATAATAAACCTATATATGAAAAATTGATGAAAGTTTTGGATACACCTTCACTCTATGACGAGACGATAAAGCTTCTTTCAAGAAAAGGCTTTGCTATTCCTTCAAAGGCATTAGAAAGAGACTGGTCTGAGCCATATCAAGCATCGCCTGAAATTGAAAAAGCATGGCGTTTGATATATCAGCATACAGAAAAATATTGGGAGCTATATATGCTTGCGGAAAGGGTAACCTCTTTGGAATATTATTTTCAAGAATGGCGATTTAAGCACATGAAGACAGTTTCTCGAGTTATTGGTTATAGTAAGGGAACTGCCGGCTCATCTGGTGTTGATTATTTAGTGAAAGCCCTTGATTTAAGCTTTTTCCCAGAATTATGGTCAGTGCGAACAAAATTAAGTGCAACAAAAGAAGAAAATAACACTCAATGCCCCTTGTAATTTAAACTTAAGAGCCTCGATCTGATGATAAAAAAACAAGATCTAGTTAATCTCGATAATGAAGATATTTTAAGTTCTTTTCGAGATGAATTTCATTTACCAAAAAATACTTATTATTTTGATGGAAATTCGTTGGGTATGGCGCCAAAAGTTACGCATGAAAAGATGCATAAAGTTATCGTTAATGAATGGGGGCAAGGTATTATTCGATCCTGGATAGATCATGAGTGGGGTGTTTCTCCTCAGCGTATAGGAAATAAAATAGCTCGCTTGATTGGTGCTGAAGATGGTGAGGTAATAGCTGCTGACTCAACTTCTATCAATATATTTAAGATGATAGCGGCTGCATTACAATCTAATCCTGGGCGTAAAGTTGTATTAACCGAAAAAGATAATTTTCCAACTGATCTTTATATGATGCAGGGGCTGGAAAATTTTGCCCCTGACAAAATATCATCAAAAATCGTACCGTCATCAGAATTATTAGACTCTCTCGATGAATCTGTTGCCGCGCTGTTACTTTCAGAAGTTAATTATAAGACTGGTAGTATTACCAAAATGAAAGAGATTACTCAAAAAGCTCATCAAAAAGGAATTATGGTGATATGGGATCTCAGTCATAGTGCAGGCTCAATCCCAATTAATCTTAATGACTGTTTGGTGGATTTCGCAGTTGGTTGTGGTTATAAATTTCTCAATGGCGGTCCTGGTGCTCCAGCTTTTCTATTCGCTGCAAAACGTCATCATCATAATATAGAGCCCATTCTCTCTGGATGGTTTGGTCATATTGACCCATTTGCTTTTAGTGAGAAATATGCTCCAGCTAAAGATGTGACGCGTCTGATGTGTGGCACCCCTCCCTTGCTTGGTCTGATAGCATTAGAGTGTGGAGTAGATATTTTGTTGAGAGCTGATATCAATTTATTGAGAGAGAAGGCTAAAAAACTTGGCTCAATATTCATCGACCTCATTGAGGAAAAATGTAAAAACGTGGACTTTCTTCTGGCTAGTCCACGTGATGATGCTAAACGAGGTGGGCATGTTTCCCTGTCACACCCTCATGGCTTTGCCCTCAGTAGGGCGCTTGTAGAGCGGGGTGTTGTTTGTGATTTTCGTATGCCAGATATAGTTAGGTTTGGCATTACTCCCTTATACATGCGTTATCAAGATCTTTATGAAGCTGTGGATATTATTGCTGATGTCGCAAAGTCAACGAATTGGGAAGAGCAAGATGCTACCGTTGCGCTCTATACTTAAGTAAGATTAAAGTTTTAAGGAAATAGGATTAATTTTTATGTCTTTGCCTATATTTAAAGCTGCCACAGTACAAGCATCACCAGTTTATTTGGATGCAAAGGCAACTGTAGAGAAAGCTTGCGATTTAATTGAGGAGGCGAGTCGGCAGGGTGCTCGAATTATCGCTTTTCCAGAAGTATTTGTTCCAGCCTACCCTTATTGGAGTTGGATTATGAGCCCAGTCATGGGCTCGTCATTCTTTGAGAGGCTTTATCATAATAGTATTGATATCCCAGGACCTGAAACTTCGAGTTTGTGTGATTCAGCCAAAAAAAATGATTGTTATATAGTCATAGGGGTTAACGAAAGAGGGCCCAAACAATTAGGCACAATTTATAATACAAATATAACGATTAGCCCTGCTGGAGAGATAATAGGCCGTCACCGTAAATTGGTACCTACGTGGGCCGAAAAACTAACTTGGAGTGGAGGTGATGGCTCAACATTAAAAGTTCATGATACTGATATTGGTATTATCGGAACATTGGCTTGTGGAGAAAATACGAATCCATTGGCTCGTTTTACACTTATGGCGCAGGGTGAGCAAATCCACATTGCTAATTATATAGGGTTACCCACCGCACCAAAAGAATACAATATGGCTGAGGCTATTAAATTACGAGGTATGACGCATTCTTTTGAGGGTAAGATTTTCACAATAATTTCTTGCTCTACCGTTTCTGAAGATATCATTACTGAGATGGAGGCTTTTGTGCCTGATGCTAGAGCTTTACTTACGAGAAAAAATGGTGCATTTTCAGGCATTATTGGGCCAGATGGGAATCTCATAGGTGATGGTATAATTGATGATGAAGGAATAATATACGCTGAGATAGACCTTAATCGCTGTATAAAGCCAAAACAGATGCATGATATCTTAGGGCATTATAATCGTTTTGATATTTTTGATTTAAGAGTGAATACGATGCAACAACAACCCGTTAAATTCATACAAAAAAAAATTGAAAATGAGTCTGAATCCTATGAGTAAAAAAAGTCATGAGGGGATGTAATGAGTCAGAATAAGAGCGACCCAAGAGATAAATTAAGAGGTAGATCTAACGTTAAAGATAGACCAGAACTTATTGAATTTTATAAAGAATTAGAAAATAAATCTGCAACTGCTTTTTGGCGTAGAGCAAATGAAATCGAGCCTTGGGAGCCTATCACAAGGTATAATCCAACATTATGGCGTTATCAAGATCTCCGTGATTTAGTATTAAGATCAGCTGAATTGGTTAAGCCGGAAGAAGCGGGTAGGCGGGTTATTGTATTAATGAATGATTCTGATGCTGGGCGTGAACATACAGCTTGTGTTGGTTGGTTGTTTAGTGGATTACAAGTTATGAAACCTGGAGAAATAACTCCAGCCCATAAACATACAGCCTCAGCGCAACGCTTTATTATGGAGGGCGGTGGTGCTTATACTGTTGTTGATGGACATCAAGTAACACTTAATAAAAATGATTATGTGCTTACACCAAATGGCTGTTGGCATGACCATGGTGTTTTTGAGAATGGAGATATCTCAATATGGCAAGATGGATTAGATATACCACTAATGAACTCTTTGGAGACTAACTTCTACAGTGTTTATCCAGAGTCAGCACAGACTCCTAAATATAATCTTGATGACTCCCCAAATAGTTATGGGGCGCCAGGTCTAATACCTGTTGATAGAGAACCTTGGGATAAACCATATTCGCCATTACTGGTGTATCGTTGGAAAGACACCAAAGAGGCGCTGTATAATTTGTCAAAAGCTGGAAATGGAAGTCCTTTTGATGGCTATATTCTTCGTTATTCAAATCCAGTAACAGGAAGCTGGGCAATGAAGACAATGGGTGCTCATATGCAGATGTTAAAGCCTGGCCAGCATACTAAAGCGCACCGTCATACTGGTAATGTAATGTATAATTGTGCTGGTGGTGAGGGTTACAGTATTATTGGTGGGCGTGAATTTCATTGGCAAGAGCATGATATTTTTTGCATACCTTCTTGGGTTTGGCACGAACATAAAAATACCAGTAAAAGTGATGAGGCGTTCTTATACTCGTTTAATGATTTTCCAGTGATGGAATCTCTGGGCTTGTATCAAGAAGAGCCTTTGAATGAGAATAAAGGGCACCAAAAATTAGCAAGTTAATTTATATTTTTTTTCAAGGGAATTGATTATGAAGTTAGTAACTTATCGAATGGACGAAGAAGCATCAAGATTGGGTGTATGCTGGAATTCGTTAATTGTGGATGTCGAAGAATTTGGATTTAATGTTGGGCTTGATCTGCCTTCTTCTATGCTTGAGTTTATTGATCTAGGGCCAATTGCGGTATCTACATTATCAGAGGCATTAACCCATTCTAAAGCCAGTGATTTGCTGGGCGTATCAGTCCCCGCTCTAAATGTTAAGTTATTAGCGCCTATTCCTCGCCCGAGAAAGAATATTTTTGGAATTGGTCTAAACTATACAGAGCATGTTGCTGAAGCCTCACGTTCACTTGACACCTCATCTGAATTACCTCAAGAGCCAGTAATATTTAGCAAATTTCCAACTGCTGTAGTGGGTGATGGCGATCCGGTTTGTCATAATAAAAATATTACTCAGCAACTGGATTGGGAGGCGGAATTAGCTGTTATTATTGGTACAAAATGTAATAGAGTCGATAAGAGTGACGCCTTAGATCATGTTTTTGGATATACGGTGATAAATGACATTAGCGCAAGAGATTGTCGGCGTGCGGGTCAGTGGGTTGTATCAAAATCTCAGTATTCTTTTGCCCCAATGGGTCCATGTATTGTGACTGCAGACGAAATAAAAGATCCACATAATCTTAATATTACCTGTCATTTAAATGGCAAAGAAAAGCAAAATTCCAGTACAAAGTATATGCTTTTTAACATTAACGAGCTTATTGAAGACCTAAGTCAGGGCTTATTGCTTGAGCCGGGTGATATTATCGCTACTGGGACCCCTGCAGGCGTGGGTGCAGGAAGAAAGCCACAAGAATTTATGTGGCCTGGTGATGTTCTCGAGACAAGTATTGAGGGTATTGGTAAAATTCGTAATCCTATCATTGCTGTTTAGTAATATATTTACCCTAAAAAATGAAAAAGAATTTTAAAATAGGGCAAATCGTACCTAGTTCGAACGTTACCATGGAAACGGAAATTCCAGCAATGCTAAAAGCACGTGAAGCTATATTGCCAGAGCGATTTACTTTTCATTCAAGCCGTATGCGAATGAAAAGTGTTACTGAAACAGAATTAATAAAAATGGATGCTGAGTCTGATCGATGTACTTATGAATTATCAGATGCAAGAGTTGATGTCATTGGCTATGCATGTTTAGTTGCAATAATGAGTATGGGTATCGGCTATCATCGGGAATCTGAAGTACGTCTAGCTGATTGTGCAAAACAAAACGGAGCAGCTGTACCGATTGTAACTAGTGCTGGTGCTTTAATAGAGGGACTTCATGCCCTCAAGGCTAAAAACATTGCAATGCTTTCACCGTATATGAAGCCATTAGCTAAAACGGTGGTAAATTATATTGAATCCGAAGGTTTTCAAATTAATGATTGGCATACATTAGAAATACCCAATAATCTTGTAGTTGCATCACAGGATCCTAAAAATTTAATTCAGCATGCAGAAAATCTTAATCTTGATGGAGTTGATGTTTTGGTTGTGTCTGCCTGTGTTCAAATGCCTTCTTTAGAGGTTATTGCGAGCCTTCAAGAGCAAGTAAATATTCCAGTCATATCTGCAGCTGTATGCACAACATACTGCATGTTAAAAGCTTTAAAATTAGAAACAAAAGTTCCTAATGCAGGGGCCTTATTGTCGGGTAATTATTGAATTGCAGTAAGAATTCGTTTTGATAGATATTCTATCGAAGGTCGTTCCTGATCAAAGATATTCCAACCGGTAAATACCACCACTAGCTGTTGATCAGGAAATATGAGTAAATATTGTCCACCATAACCACTGCCACTATATATCCAACTATCTTCATTGTTTGGGTTTGGAACTAACCACCATTGATAGCCATATTTTCTTGTACTTTCTGGTATGTGGATATTTGGCAGCATACTTGCTTCTACCCACTCTTTGGTAAGAATTTGCTTATTATTCCATTGGCCATTTTGCAGGTAAAGATATCCAATTTTTGCGAAATCTTGAGACGACAAGTAAAGGCCACCTTCAGCATCAATTAATCCAGTTGGTGTTTTTTTCCAGTAAAAATTCGAAATACCTAAAGGCCCAAATAGATATTTTTTTGCATACTCATCAATATGCATATTCGTCGCTTTATACAAAATATGAGATAGTAAAATCGTAATACCACTGTTATAGATGAAATTCTCACCAGGTATGCTATTCATTGGTAAAGTTAGTATGTATTCCAACCAATCCTCACTACTTTCCATATTGGCTGCATCATTTAAAGGGTTTGTGTACGCAGTACTACCCTCATCCCATTTAATACCTGCCGTCATTGTCAGTAAGTCCTGAACCGTAATAGACTGCTTTAAGGGGTCATTAAAATAAGCTTTATACTCTGGAAAATATGAGCTTATTTTTTCATCAATACTAGGTATCTCACCTCGCTCAATAGCGATTCCAATTAAAGCTGAGGTAACACTCTTGCTGACAGATTGGATTGTGTGTAATTTACTTTCTTTATAATATGGGTGCCACTCTGAGTCATAATAGTTATAGATTGGGCGCGCTTTATCCCCATAGTTTATCTGCATAATTTTAGCTTGCTCTGAACGTCGATTTTTTGTCAGTTCCCCATAATCATTCTCGTAATATTCCTCAAAGACAAGATGATTATTCCTAATTACTAAAAAACTATCTATGAAGCCATGAATGCCGTTTTTTAATTCTTGGTCTAACTGCAGTAATTTTTCTTGGCTCATTCCCTGTTTTTCTGAGCTGGAAATAACCCAATCAATTGATTGTGCATAGGCGTTAATTTTGAATACCGATAGAATTACTAATAAAGTTAATCTAGATAATAGTGTTAAGGTTTTTTTCATCATATTAAATTTCATGCCTATTGGTTAGGACCTTTAAATACTTGTCCATTTTTCATTACAAATATAACTTCCTCGAGAGTTTCAATGCGATCTAAAGGGTTTTCATTGACTGCAATTATATCAGCGTAATAACCTGCATTGATCTGACCTACTTTTTCGCTTAATCCTAAGAGTTCGGATGCCCCTGTCGTTGCAGACTGAATTGCCTCTAGAGGAGACATTCCGTAGGTGGTCATTCGTGAGAATTGTTTTGCATTATCTCCGTGTGGATAAACACCTGAATCTGTTCCATAAGCCAATTTTATTCCTTGTTTAACAGCTAATGAAAAACTTTGTCTTTGTCTTTCACCCGTCTCTAGATCTTTTTTTAAATTTTCTTCAGGAATGCCATTATTTTTCCCTTCACTCAAAGTGTATTCCGTATTGTATATATCCATAACTAACGTTACGCCATATTTTTTTGCAAGTTTCGCAGTTTTGAGATCAAGGAAGCTAACGTGCTCAACTGAATCTACGCCTGCTCTTATAGCATATTCAATTCCTTCGGTACCATGAGCATGTGCTGCTATCTTTAACCCCCTAGTATGAGCCTCATCTACCATTGCTTCCATCTCTTCGAGAGTATATTGCCTTAATCCTACTTTCGTTCCTTTTGAAAAGACTCCCCCTGTTGCACAAAACTTGATTAAATCAACACCATATTTGGCATTAAGGCGAACCATTTTACGAACTTCCCAAGGACCATCTGCAATACCATCACTAGATTGTTTGTAATCATGATTTAATTCATTCTTGTCACAATGTCCACCAGTTATTCCTATCGAAGGACCTGAAACAAACATCCTTGGGCCGGGAATTTCATTTGCATCGATAGCATTTCTTAATGCAACATCCATAAAGTTAGGTGCGCCAACATTTCTCACCGATGTAAATCCTGCCATCAGAGTTTTCTTTGCATTTACAACACCTCCAATTGTAGATCTATGAGGTGACTGAAACAGATTAGATGAATAATCTTTACTTAGATTGCCTATGATGTGTGTATGCATATCGATAAGGCCAGGAAGAACATAACTATCGGATAAATCGATTATTTTAGCCTCAGGAGGAACCATATCAGTAATTTTAAGAATTTGATTGTCATTGATTATGATATTTTTATCTTTGAGGAATTTACCAGTTGTTATATCCAATACAAACCCAGCTTTAATGACTAATTGTTCAGCTGATGATATGCCAACAAAAAAGATTGATAAAAAAACTACAAAAATATTTATAAGCGATGATAATTTATTTTTTTTACTCATAAAGGCCCCAAAAGAGATAGACAAACTGATAACTAAAGTTAAAAATTAACACAATAAACTAAAAAATTAACTATATTTTAGACAGATTGAGCGATAATTTTTTTTGCAACCATAAAATCTTTTGGTGAATTTATAGCATCCATTGCAATCATGCGTCCTTGCTTAAAATAGCTAACAGTAAACTTTTTATTTGTAATGTCGCCATTTATTTCAGTTCTATCATAATCATGAGCAAGACCTGCTGATTGCAGTTTGATGTCATATTGATCGGACCAGAACCAGGGAACTTGGTTATAAGGTTGTTTGTTACCACAAATATAATTTGCTGCAGTTTTGGCTTGGCCAATAGCGTTTGGGACTGACTCTAGACGAATACGTACATCATAAATAAAGCTTGGGTGATTACTGCAATCGCCAATAGCATGAATATCTGGATCATTGGTCTGGGTAAACTCATTCACGAGAATACCGTTATCACATTCTATGCCTGCGTTTTCAGCTAACTCAACATTGGGTTCAACACCAATCCCTACAACGACACAGTCAAATTCCAGCTTAAGGTCGTTATCAATGAGGGCAGAGTACTTACCGTTATGATTTACAAATTCTTTTATTGAGACACCTAAATGTATGGCAACACCTTTCTCGGCATGGATATGTTGATAAAAATTTGAAATCTCAGGGCCAGTTACACGGGCAAGGACTCGGTCCATATTTTCAACAACTGCTACCACTGCTTTTTGTTTGGTGGCAGAAGCAGCCAATTCTAATCCAATATATCCAGCCCCAACCACTAAGACTTTCGTATCTTTTTTTATTATATTTTTAATATGATCAACATCTTTTAAGGTTCGCAAATAATTAATTTGATTTAATTTACTGCCCTTGACAGTTAATTTTTTTGGCCGAGTTCCAGTTGCAAGAATCAATTTTTCATATTGAACATGCATGCCATTATCTAACTTGACCAGTTTAGATTTTCTATCTATCTCAATAACTTTTCGACCAAGCAACAAGTTTACCGATGATTTTTGATAAAACTCAGGAGGCCTGAGTGCCATTTTTTCACGACTTATCTCATCTTTTAGATAACCTTTTGATAGGGGTGGGCGTTGATATGGCAGTGAATCCTCATCGCCTATTAATGTGATTTCTTCCTGCCAACCCAATTTACGAAGGCTGACAATTGCCTCAACAGCAGCATGACTGGCCCCCACGATAATGATATTTTTCAATTTAACTATCCACCTTTAATCCAAGGTAAATGATAACACTCCATAAATAAAATTATATATTCTTAGAGGCAGTTCTTCTGATTAGCAAGAGTGAGGCAGCTAACCTAATCAAGCAAATTCCAGCAACGGTTAAAAAGAAATATCGATAACCTTCTTCATTGTGAAATTGATCAATTAGCATTCCAACTCGTAGTGACATAAATATGTCTGGCTCAAGGCCATTAAGAAAATCCCCCTGAGTAACAGGGGGTATCTTTTTTGGTGGAGGCGGCGGGAATCGAACCCGCGTCCGCAAGCCCTCTGCACCGAGGTCTACATGCTTATTCTGTTAATAATCTTATATCAAGCTACCTAACAGAAAGGGAAAACTTGATACCAGTTTAGTAAAGTTTTAGTAAATTGAATCCTAAACACATTCAATCTGCGATCCTGTAAAAGTGACTCCTGGGATCCGGACGTACAGGCACTAACCGGGCAGAAGACACTAAGCTGGTTCTTAAGCAGCTAGTGCGTAGTTGTCGTCGTTGGCAACTATAGGTTTTACA
>TARA_B110000438_G_scaffold39778_1_pt1 | contig 15914 bp, 16 predicted proteins | sample TARA_B110000438 | Tara Oceans TARA_B110000438 (sample SAMEA4398413) | marine metagenome | biome: Polar Biome; feature: [MES] marine water layer (ENVO:01000295) within the mesopelagic zone...; material: water (ENVO:00002006), including particulate matter (ENVO:01000060) such as...... | reverse complement strand
ATTATAAATGGATTTTTAAGTTCAGTATTTAAATTACTTAATGGTATATTTACTTTTTGTGATGGAATATTAGATTTATATTGGCTTGGAATTTTTTCAGTGAATGGTTTTAGGTTACCAAAAGTATTTTCCATTTTTATTATGTATACCAATCTAGCATTAGTTCCAAGTTCTTTTGTTAAAGCTAATTTGAGCAATTTAACATAATGTTCTTCAAGCCATTCATAGAAAAATTTACTCGGCACTTGAACATTTAAAATATTGTCTTCAAGTTTGATAGGTTTGATAGGTTCGAACCAAGTTTTGTAAGCTTGAATCTGTATATTGTCCTTAACAAATTTGAGACAATTATTCCATACAGATTCTGCAGTTATCATTTATTAAGGTATATTTTGGTTGTTATAAATAACAATAAAATTTGAAAAAAATTATTGTTTCATTAATAGTAACAAATATGTGCAAATTTTTATTAAAAAAAAATCATTTTGCTATTGAATTTTAAATTTTTTTTGTTCATATTATGAATCGTTGAAATAATAAGATTTTATATTAAAAAAATAGAAAATTTTGGATGATGAAATAGAGTTTTCCGTTAGATACAGCGAAACAGATCAAATGTCATTTGTTTACCATGGCAATTACGTAAAGTATTTTGAAATGGGAAGGATAGCTTGGCTTAAAAAGCTTGGTTTTTCATATAAAAAAATGGAAGAAGATGGTGTTTTAATGCCAGTAATTGATATTAAAATTAATTTTAAAAAACCAGCGCTCTTTGACGATAAACTTAAATTAGTTACCAAATTAGTTAGAACTCCCTCTTACATGATTGAGTTTGAGTTTGAAATTATTAAAAAGGAAAACATCATTAGTTCCGGTTACACCAAATTAGTTTTCTTAAATTCGGTTACTAATAAGCCCATGAGATGTCCAAATTCAATAATTGATGCTCTTAATAAGGTTTAACAAATTTTAGCTCATCACAACCTACTTGTTTTTCCAATATTATTTTTCCATTTATTTTAGGAGCCTCCAATCCATTTTTTATTTTTTTGTTACTGGTAAAAATCCTCGCTTCGTCCCACAAACCATTTTCTATAAATTGATTTAAGGTTTTCTTACCACCCTCAACGATTACTGATTGAATATTTTTTTTAAACAAAAACTTGCTGATTTCTAGTTCAAATGATAAGGATAAATCAATATCTTTTTTAGTAATTTTAATTGTTCTAGATTGATCGTTAAACACATTAAAATGTTCTTTTAATTTATTTTCTAAATCTATCACAATTCTTATTGGATTTATTCCTTTCCAATCTCTAACATTTAAAAAAGGGTTGTCATGAACAACCGTATTATATCCTACTAAAATGGCATGTTCCTCAGATCTCCATTTATGTACTATTTGTCGACTTTTTAGAGAACTTATCCAAAACGGTTTATTTTTTTCTTTTTTAATTGGCGAAATAAATTTATCAGCAGATTGTGCCCATTTTAAAATAAAATATGGTCTTCTGTTTTTATTAAAATGCAAAAAGTTTTTATGTAATTCCTTACACTCATTTTCTAAAACACCATAAATAACTTCAATATTATTTTTTTTTAATTTTTTAATTCCATCACCATTTACCTTACAACTGTTGTCAATAGTCCCTATAACTACTTTAGAAATTTTATGTTTTGCAATTGCATCACAGCATGGGGGAGTTTTGCCGTAATGAGAGCAAGGTTCTAGAGTTACGTAAAGTGTAGATTTTTTTAAATTTTCTTTGTTTTTAATTTTATTAATAGCATTAATCTCCGCATGATTTCCACCATGTTCACTCGAACATGCTTCGGATAATATATTGTTGTCATATACAATTATACATCCTACACAAGGATTAGGATATGTGGTTCCAATACCTTTTTTAGCAATTTCTATACAGCGTTTCATGTAAAGCTCGTGTGTTGAATTCTTACTCATTTTAATAACTCTGGTTTTATCTAAAAATATATATGATGTATCTTTGCAAAGTAAAAATAATCTAAAAAATGGAAGAATATCCTAAATGGATTATAAGAAAGGTTAATAAGTCAGATAATACTAATTTATTTAAAGTTTTATCATCTGTCATGATTGAATTTAGAGTGCCTATTAAAGGGACAGCTTTGAGTGATCCAGAATTAAAAAAAATGTACGAGGCTTATCAAAGTAAAAGAAGTACATATTTTATAATTGAAAAAAATAATAAAATTTTTGGTGGAGCAGGAATTTCAGAATTAAAAAACTCAAAAGAAAATATATGTGAACTTCAAAAAATGTATTTTTTAAATGAAGCAAGAGGGACTGGAATGGGTAAAAAAATGATTAAAAAATGTATTGATGAAGCAAAAAATTTTGGTTTTAAAAAATGTTATATCGAAACTATGTATAATATGAAATCAGCTCAAAAACTTTATTTGTCTCAGGGATTTAATTATATAAATCATTCAATGGGAAATACGGGTCATTCATCATGTCCTGTATGGATGTTAAAAGAATTGTAATGACTTTAAAGAACTATCAAGATTTATTTTTCAAAAAACTAAACACTAAAATAAATAAAAATGAATTGGAGGAATTTTTTTTCTGGTTAATTGAACATTATTGTGATGTTAATAGAATGAAATATATATTAAACCCAGATTTTAATTTAGATAAAAATCAAGAGTTAAAACTTTTGGATGCTATTAATAGTTTAAAAAAAAATATGCCAATTCAATATATAATAGGAGAGATAGAATTTTTAAATTTAAAATTTTTATTAAACAAATTCGTTTTAATTCCAAGGCCAGAAACAGAAGAGTTAGTTTCTTGGATTTTAAGTGAATCCCCTAAAAATAAATCAATTTTAGATATAGGTACTGGTAGTGGATGTATTGCTGTTTCGTTAGCCAAATTTTCAGATTCTTGTCAAGTTTCAGCTTGGGATATTGATCGTGGTACTTTAGATTTAGCAACAGAAAATGCATTAAAAAATAAAGTAAAAGTTTATTATGAAATTCAGGATATAAAATCAATAAAATCAAATAAAAAATTTGATATAATTGTTTCTAATCCACCATATATAACTCTGGAAGAAAAAAAGTTAATTAAAAAAAATGTTTTACTTTTTGAACCTCATAAAGCATTATTTGTATATGATAAGAATCCATTATTTTATTATGTTAAAATAATCCAATTTGCAAAAAAGAGTTTAAAAAAAAATGGATTATTATTTTTTGAGATCAGTGAACGAATGAAGGATGACATATTAAAACTTTTAAATAAAGAAGGTTTTCACGATATTGAACTTAAAAAGGATTTTAGATCAAAAGATAGAATGGTAAAAGTTAGTTTTTAATGTCTTCGATACAACAAAATATTGAAAATTTAAGAGATGAATTGCATCTGCATAATTATAATTACTATGTGTTAGACAAACCAGTGATTAGTGATTTTGAATTTGATATGAAATTAAAAGATTTAATAAATCTTGAAAATCAATATCCCGAATTTAATGACAATAATTCTCCTTCAATAAGAATAGGAGGATCAATAATAAAGAATTTTAATACGATAGTTCATGATTTCCCTATGTATTCTTTAGACAATTCATATTCAAAAGATGATTTGGAACAATGGAATGATAGAGTTTTTAAAAATATTGGTGATGAAAATCTCAAATATTTATGTGAATTAAAATTTGATGGGGTATCGATAAATTTAACTTATGAAAATGGAAAATTAATTAAGGCAGTCACTAGAGGAGATGGTGTTAAAGGAGATGATGTTACAGAGAATATTAAGACAATTAAAACTATTCCATTAAAATTAAAAGGATCCTATCCTGCTAATTTTCAAATTAGAGGGGAAATTATAATTGAAAAACATGATTTTCTTAAAATGAATAAAAAAAGGGTTGAAAAGGGTTTAGAACCTTATATGAACCCAAGAAATACAGCTTCAGGTAGTTTAAAGTTACAAGATAGTTCGGAAACAGCTAAAAGACCATTGAAGTGTTTTTTATATCAAATTGTTTCCAGTGAACAAAATTATAAAACCCAAAACGATTATTTAGTTGAGGCTTTGGATTGGGGATTTAATATCTCCAAAACTTATAAACTTTGTAATAATTTAAGTCAAGTTATGTCCTATATCAATTATTGGGACGAAGAAAGAGACAATTTAAATTACGAAATAGATGGAATAGTAGTAAAAGTTAACGATATAAACTATCAAAAAGAGCTTGGTTTTACTTCCAAATATCCAAGGTGGTCTATAGCTTATAAGTACAAAACGGAACAAGCTTTAACCAAACTTTTAAGTGTTTCTTATCAAATTGGAAGAACAGGAGCAGCAACACCTGTTGCTAATTTAGAACCAGTTTTGTTGGGTGGAACTTATGTCAAAAGAGCATCTCTTCACAACGAAGATCAAATAAATAAATTTGATTTACATATAAATGACTTTGTTTATGTCGAAAAAGGGGGAGAGATTATACCAAAAATAGTTGGAGTAGATTTAATTAGAAGAGATGTAAAATCAAAAAAAATTAAATTTATTGAAAACTGTCCTTCATGTTTTAAGGTTTTATCTAGAAATGAATCAGAATCTAATCATTATTGTTTAAATTTTAACAATTGCCCTACGCAAATTACTGGAAGAGTTCAACATTTTATATCAAGAAAAGCTATGAATATAAATGGCTTAGGAAATGAAACTATTGATTTGTTATACAAAGGAGGTTTAATTTCAAATTACGCAGATTTATATAATCTAAAAAAAGACGATTTAATTCTTTTAGATAGAATGGCGGAGAAGTCAATAAACAATATTTTTAATGGGCTAGAAGAATCTAAAAATATCCCATTCGAAAGAGTCTTATTTGCTTTAGGAATTAGGTATGTTGGACAAACAGTAGCTAAAAAATTAGCAAAAGCTTTTAAATCCATAGACAATATAATGTCAAAAAAATTGGAGGATTTACTTCTAGTTGATGAAATTGGAGAAAGGATTTCTCATAGCATAATAGAATTTTTTAATAATAGTGAAAATCGATTTTTAATCAAAAGGCTTAAAGAGCTGGGTTTACAGTTTGAAATAAAAGAAAGTAATTTGCCTGTAAATGAAATTTTATTAGGTAAATCTTTTGTTATTTCTGGGGTTTTTGAAAACCATTCAAGAGATGAGTTGAAAAAAATTATCGAATTAAATAGTGGTAAAGTATCTTCATCCATCTCAAAAAAAACAAATTATTTATTAGGTGGAAATAATATAGGTCCAAGTAAGTTGGTGAAAGTTGAAAAATTAGAAATACCAATTATTAGTGAAAATGACTTGATAGAGATATTAAATTCTAAACCTTAATAGAATTACCCATTTCAGAAATTATTTTATTTGATAAATAAAAGTCAATTTTCCCTATATTAATACCAAAACAGCCAACTTGATTAATAATCACTTTTTCCCCAACTAAATTCTTAATTTCAACAGGTTTTTTCATAAAGGTATGGGTGTGTCCACCAATAATTAAATCAATATTTTTAGTTTTTTTAGCTAATATTAGATCACACATTATTTCCTCTTTTTGGTATTTAAAACCCAGGTGAGATAAACAAATTATTATATCACATTGATATTCGTTTTTAAGTTTATCTGTAATATCATGAGTAATTTCCAGAGGATTTAAATACTCAACCCCATTATATAGTCTTTTTTCAACTAATCCATTTAATTCTATTCCTAAGCCAAAAACCCCAATTTTAACTCCATCTATAATATGAATTTCATATTTTTTAATTTCATTTTCTATAGGAGTGTTTTTTAAGTTGTAGTTCGAATTTATAATTGAAAAATTAGCGTATTTTAGAGATTTAGCTAGTCCTTTTAACCCATTGTCAAATTCATGATTTCCTAAAGTTGATGCATTATAACCCATTTTACTCATTAATTTAAGTTCAATTTCACCACCAAAAAAATTAAAATAAGGAGTTCCTTGAAAAATATCTCCAGCATCTAAAATAAGAGTATTGGGATTATCTTTTTTTATTTCATTTATGATTTTTGCTCTTGCAATTACACCACCACTATTTGGGTTTAAGGGGTCTTCGGGTGGAAAAGGGTCAATATGGCTATGTACATCGTTTGTATGTACTATAGTTATTTTTTTTGAGTTAGGATTGTATTTTTCAAAACCTAACAAAGGAAAAGTTAATCCTAAAATGGTGGATGATGAGATTTTATCTAAAAAATATCTTCTTTTCATTCTATTCTAATAATTCTATTATCAAGTTCGCTTCTTACAATTTGTATCTTAGAAATATGATTAATCAATACTTCTCTAATATTAGTATTTAATGAATATAATTCAAGTGGTTTTATGAAAAAATTCATTTTATCTCCTCCCGCTTGTAAATAATTATTTGTTAAAACATAATATGTTTTTTCAATTTTAAATTTTTTGTCTTGAATTAAAACTTTATTTATTTTTTTATTTTCAAATTCAATTTTAATTCCAGAAACCGGATGTGCTTTATTTTCTACATTTAAATATTCCAATAATTCTAAAACTTTTTTTCCACTTAATTTAACCACGACAGAGTTATTATCAAAGGGTAATATATTTATTAATTTATGTTGAGTTATGATTCCTCTATTTAATGTACTCCTAACTCCACCTTGATTTAGTAAACAAAAATCAATTTTTTTTGAAGTTAGATTATAGAATATGGAATCAGAATTTTTAATTAAAACATCAGCTATAAAGTTTCCTAATGTTGATTCTAGTCCACCATCCCTAATGCTAAGAGATTTTTCAGAGTAACCGATTTTTTTTTCTAGTTTTTTTATTTTGTTTCTATAGGGTCTAATTAAATTATCAAGTTCTAAATTTTTAGCACTGGAATCAAAAACTTTTGTATTTTCTACTTCAATACTATTAATTTGATATTGAATAGAATCACAAGAAAAAAACATAATTGTTATAATTAAAACAATATGTTTAAATTTTATATTATTAATATATAATATAGTTTTCAAAGATGAAATATGTAATTTTACTTAAGTTTTAAAGATATGATTTTTAAATCACTACATAATAAGTTGCTAAATAAAAAGATCGAGAAATCTTTAAGTAAACTTTCTTTAGAGAATAGATTTAAGCCAAATCCAATTAAGACTTTGGCTTGCATTATAGATCCTTCTTTTCCAATATCAGTTGATAATTTTATTGATTTATCAAATTCATTAGGATTAAAAGACAAAGATTTAAAAATAATTACTTTTCAAGAAAATAAGAATATTTTTAATGTATTTTCTTCCCTGAACATAACACCTAAGTGTGTGTCATTTTCTGGCAATCTCACAGGTAAAGATTCTTTAGAGTTTATTTCCTTTGAATGTGATTTATTAATTAATTTTTTTAAATCTAATAAATTTCTAACATTACTATCTTCAAAGACAAATGCAAAATTTAGAGTTGGCTTTGAGTCTGTTGATTCCAAATTAAATGATTTAATTTTTTCTGAAAAAATAAAAAAATATAAAGATTTTAAAGTGGAACTTATTAAATATTTAAAGATGATTAAATGAATAATCTAATCCAAAATCTAAGAGGAACGGGTGTCGCAATAATTACCCCATTTAAAAATGATTTTTCCATAGACTTTGGTTCAATTGAAAAACTTGTAAATTATGTTATCGATGGAGGGGTCAACTATATAGTAGTTCATGGAACAACTGGAGAGTCATCTACATTGACAGAAAAAGAGAAAATAGAATCAAGGAAAGCTTTTGTTGAGTCGAACAACAAAAGAGTTCCCTTAATGATAGGTATTGGCTCTAACTGTACTGATTCATTAGTTAGGTATATAAAAAAATCAGATTTGGAGGGATTTTCTGCTATTTTATCGGTGACACCATATTATAATAAACCTAGTCAAGAAGGATTGTTTCAACATTACTCAATGATTGCAAAATCCTCAAAAATTCCTCTAATACTTTATAATGTTCCTGGGAGAACTTCTTGTAATATGGAACCTGAAACCGTCATTAGATTAGCTAAATCTCATAAAAATATAATTGGTATAAAAGAAGCTAAAGAGGATATGAATCAAATGCTTGAATTAATTAAAAATAAACCAAAAGGTTTTTTAGTAATTTCTGGAGACGATGAGACTGCGCCAATTAGTATTTTAAATGGTGCTGATGGAGTTATTTCTGTTGCTGCTGGATCATTTCCTGAATTATTTTCCAGACTAATTGATAATGCTTTGAAAAGAGATAAGATTAAAACACATGATTTATTAAATTACCTAAAACCATTTTTAAAACTTCTTTTTGAAGAAGGAAATCCCTCTGGAATTAAGGCTGCTCTTTCATTAAAAAAAATATGTAAAAATGTACTAAGATTGCCTTTAGTTCCAGTTTCTGCTAATCTTTTGATTAAAATAGAAAAGTTTATTTCTAAAAATACATACTAGTTCTTATATTTGCTTCCTTATTTAATTTAGATTTGTCTTATGAGTAATAAATTATTCATCTTTTTTTTAATACTATTAGTTAGTATCTCCTTTTCTTGTAATGAATTTCAAAAAGCACTTAAAAATGAAGACATAAAAATAAAGTATGATTTAGCAGAACAATATTATGAAAATCAAGACTTTAGAAGAGCAAGAAGACTTTTTGAACAGATTAAACCAAAGTACAGAGGAAAGCCCCAAGGTGAAAGGATTACGTTTTTTTATGCAAATTGTTTATTAAATACTAAAAACTATTTGTTGTCTGCATATGAATTTGAAAGCTTTACTAAAGCATACCCACTAAGTGATAAAGTTCAAGATGCGGATTATTTATCAGCTTTCTCTTATTATAAGCTTTCTCCAGTTCATAGTTTAGATCAAAATGAGACTAATGATGCTGTCGAAAAACTTCAAGAATTTATTAATAAATACCCCAATTCGGAAAGAATGTCATCTGCTAATGATTTAGTTCAAGAACTAAGAATTAAACTTGAATACAAAGCTTTTGAAATTGCAAAACAATATAACACCATAAGGGATTACAAATCCGCAATTATTGTTTTAGATGATTTTATTTCTGATTATCCTGGAACACCCTATCGAGAAGATGCATTATATTATTTATTAGATTCCTCATACGAACTTGCTGTTAACAGTATTGATTCTAAAAAGTTAGAAAGATTAAATGATGCTAAAAAGATTTACTACGAATTACTAGAATTTTACCCAGAATCAAAGTATGTAAATAAATCCTCTAAATTGATAGAGACTATCGATTCAGAAATTAGTATATTTGCAAAATAATTATTTCATTTTAAAAAAATAATATGGATTTTAAAAAAACTAGCGCTCCTCTTAATACTATTACTTATGATAGAAATATAGTTGATGCTCAAACAGATAATATTTATGAAGCTATTTCTATAATTTCTAAAAGAACTATTCAGATTAATGAAGATATTAAGAAGGAATTATTAGATAAACTTGAAGAGTTTGCGAGTCCAACAGAAAGTTTAGATGAAATTTTTGAAAATAAAGAGCAAATTGAGGTTTCAAAATTTTATGAAAAACTTCCTAAAGCTCATGCTATGGCTATTGAAAATTGGTTATTAGAAAAAATATACTACAGAAATACTGAAATTAAAGAATAAGGATGTCCATCCTAAATGGAAAAAATATTCTATTAGGTATTTCAGGTGGAATAGCTGCATATAAATCCGCTTTTTTAGTAAGATTATTGATTAAGAGTGGTGCTAATGTTCAGGTTTTAATGACATCTAGTGCAAAAGACTTTGTAACTCCATTAACACTTTCAACTTTATCAAGAAGACCAGTTTTATCTGATTTTTTTAATAAAGAAAATCAAAACGAGTTATGGAATAACCATGTAGATCTAGCCTTGTGGGCTGATTATATGGTTATTGCTCCTGCCACGGCCAATTCCTTATCAAAAATGGCATCTGCAAGAGCTGATAACTTATTAATTGCAACTTATCTTTCTGCTAAATGTCCAGTATATTTTGCACCAGCTATGGATTTAGATATGCATAGGAATAAAGCAAATAAATTAAACATTAGTAAATTAATAGAATTTGGTAATATTCATATACCAGTTGATTCAGGTTTTTTAGCAAGTGGATTAGAGGGAGAGGGTAGAATGCAGGAACCTAATCAAATAATAGAATTTATTTCTTCAAATATTTTAAAAGAAAAAAAACTTTTTGGAAAAAAAGTTTTAATTACAGCTGGCCCAACATATGAATCCATAGATGCGGTGAGATTCATCGGTAATTTTTCCAGTGGAAAGATGGGTTTTGCGTTAGCAGATAGAGCTGCTCAATTAGGTGCAGAAGTTTTTTTAGTTACAGGACCTACTAGCTTATCTGTTGAAAATAATAGAATTAAAACTTTCAAAATTACAACTGCAGATGAAATGTTCAATATTACTTCAGAATTATTTTTAGATATGGATATATCAATTCTTTCAGCAGCAGTTTCTGATTACAAACCAAAAAAAGTCACTTCAAAAAAAATTAAAAAAGAAAATAATAATAATCTTAAAATAGATTTAGTATCAAATATTGATATATTAAATCATTTAGGAAAAATTAAGAAAAAAAACCAATTATTAATAGGTTTTGCATTAGAGTCTGAAAACGAAATTGAAAATGCAATTAAGAAAATCAATAAAAAAAATCTTGATGCAATTGTTTTAAATTCGTTAAAAGACAAAGGGGCAGGTTTTAATTATGACACAAATAAAATTACTTTTATAAACAATAAAAAAGAGATTATAAAGTTTAAATTAAAGAGCAAATTAGAAGTTTCTGTTGATATTTTTAATGAAATAATTAAGATTAAACATGAATAAATTAATATTTTTTCTTTTACTAATTATATTTCAAATTAATTCTTCTCAAGAAATTAACTGTAAAGTTTTTGTTAATTCTGATATGATTAATCAAACAAATAAATCAATATTCTCTAATTTAGAAAAGTCCATCACCACTTTTATTAATTCTAATTCTTGGTCTGATAAATCTTTTTTAAATCATGAAAAAATTGATTTAAATTTATTAATTACCGTCAATTCTTATTCAAATAATAAATTTATTGCTAATTTTGAATTCCAATCCTTAAGACCCGTTTTAAATTCAACTTATCAAACCCCAATTTTTAATTTTATCGATAAAAATGTTGAGTTTACTTTTGAAGAATTTGAAACCCTTTTATTAGTAGAAAATAAATTTCAATCAGATATTGTTTCACTGCTATCTTATTATATAAATATTGTTTACGGAATTGATCAAGATACTTTTATCAAATCCTCTGGAACACTATTTTATAATAAAGCTCAACAAATTTTAAATTTAGCAAGTCAAAATGGAACTTCAAGCACTTGGCAATCAAGTAATTCTGGTGGTAGAATTAATAAATTTTGGTTAATTGAAAATTTAAATTCCTCAAATTCTAAAGAGTTTAGAGATGTACTATATTCTTATCATGCAAATGGTTTAGATTTGATGTATGATGATGTTTTATTATCAAAACAAAACATATCTAGCTCAATAATATCTTTAGATAGAATGAACAGACGAGTGCCAAATTCTCTTTTATTAAGAATGTTTTTTGAAACTAAATCGGATGAAATAAGTGATATTTTTTCTGGAGGAATAGACTACGATACAACTAATCTTTATAGCCAATTGAATAGAATGGCTCCCTTCTTTTCAAATAAATGGAATAACATTAGATAATTTCTATTTGGAATACTAAGACAAACTAAGTTATATTTGGTAGAAACAATATTAAATCTTGCTAACAAAAGTTTTCATAAAAAATTTTGCATTAATAGATAACTTAGAAATTAATTTTTTAAATGGTTTTTCTATAATTACAGGAGACACTGGTTCTGGAAAATCTATTTTATTAAATGCACTTTCCTTAATAATAGGTAAACGTGCGGACCATACTTTACTAAAAAATAATAAAATAAAATGCATTATTGAAGCAGAATTTAATCTGGATAATTTTAAGTTAAAAAAAATATTTAAAAAAAATGATTTAGATTATTTTGAACAATCTATTTTTAGAAGAGAAGTTTTACCTAATGGAAAATCTAGGTCTTTCATTAATGATACTCCAGTCAATTTAGATGTAATGAGTTCAATTGGTCAGAGATTAGTTGACATACACACTCAAAATGAGTCTTTAATTCTTTCCAAGGATTATTTCTTTTTTTCACTTATTGATAACTTATCTGAGCAACAAAATATTGTAAATAATTTTTCACAAAATTTAATGTTATATAAGGAGTTGAATTTAGAATTAGAAAAATTAAATAGACTTAATGCAAGTTTACAAAACGATTATGATTACAATTTATTTTTGTTAAATGAATTATTGTCTGCAAAACTAATAATAGGGGAGCAAGATGATTTAGAAAAAAATCTTAAAATTTTAAAAAATTCTGAAGAAATAATAATTTCTTTAAATCAAATTGATAATTTAATTCAAAATGATCAAGAAAGTATAGAAAATCAGCTAAGAAATTTAAATTCTATACTTAATAATATTTCAAAATATTCAAATCAGTACTCTGAAATTAAAAATAGAATTGAAAGTATTTTAATTGAATTAGACGATATTAAATTAGAGTTAAGAGATTCTTCTTCTAATTTTAATAATAATCCGTTGGAATTAGACGAAATGGAGTCCAGATTAAATTTGATTTATAATCTTCAGAAAAAACACTCCGTTAATTCGATTTCTGATTTAATAGAAATTACAAATGATCTTCAAAAAAAATTAGATGATAATGATAATATAGGGGTTGATATAGAAAATTTAAAAAATGATATTTTTACTAAAGAATCTCTTTTAAAGGAGCAGTCAAAAAAGATTTCAATTTCTAGAAAGAAAATATTACCTAATTTAAAAATTGAAATCGAATCTATTTTAAGTAGGCTAGGAATGTCTAATTCTTTTTTTAAATTTAATTTATCAGAATCTGATAAATATAATAAGTTTGGAAATGATTCAATTGAAGTTTTATTTTCAGCAAATAAGGGAATAGATTTTTCTCCGATTTTTAAAGTAGTTTCAGGTGGGGAGCTGTCTAGAATTCTTTTATCAATAAAATCAATTTTATCAAATCATTTAAATTTACCTACAATGATATTTGATGAGATTGATACCGGAATTTCAGGTGAAATGTCTAATGCTATGGCTAATTTAATGTTGAAAATGAGTAAAAAAATGCAAATTATTTCTATAACTCATCTTCCTCAAATTGCTGCAAAAGGTGATCATCATTTCAATGTTTATAAATATGAGAATTTTGGAATTACTAATACTAAAATAAAGAAATTGAATAATGAAGAAAGGATAGAGGAAATTGCTAAAATGCTTTCTGGTGATAAAATGTCATCTTCTGCTTTAATACATGCTAAAGAGTTATTAAATTAATATTAAATAAAAATTATGTCTTACAATCTTTTAAAAGGAAAAAAAGGAATTATTTTTGGGGCTTTAGATGAAAATTCCATTGCATGGATAACTGCTGAAAGAGTACATGAAGAAGGTGGTGAATTTGTACTTACAAATGCTCCAATTGCTTTAAGAATGGGAAACGTTGATGAGTTAGCTAAAAAAACAAACTCTAAACTTATTCCAGCTGATGCTACTAAGGTTGAAGATTTAGAAAATTTAATTCGTCAAACTATGGATTTGTTTGATGGTAAAATTGATTTTGTGTTACATTCTATTGGAATGTCTGTTAATGTTAGAAAAGGTAAACATTATACAGATCTTAATCACGACTGGATGGGTAAGGGATGGGATGTTTCTGCTGTTTCTTTTCATAAATTACTTCAAAGCTTATATAAGTTAGATGCTATGAACGAATGGTCTAGTATAGTAGCTTTATCATATATGGCGGCACAGAGAGTTTTTCCCAATTATAACGATATGGCAGACAATAAGGCTTATTTAGAATCTATAGCCCGAAGTTTTGGATATTTTTTTGGTAAAGAAAAAAACGTCAGAGTAAATACTATTTCTCAATCCCCAACTCCCACTACAGCTGGTAAAGGAGTTAAAGGCTTTGACGGATTTATTACATATGCTGAAAAAATGTCTCCTCTTGGGAATGCAACAGCATTAGATTGTGCTAATTATACATTAACTTTATTTTCAGATTTAACTAAAAGAGTTACCCTTCAAAATTTATACAATGATGGAGGTTTTTCCAATACTGGAGTAAGCCAAGAGATAATAGATATTATTTCTCCAAGCGGTGAATAATAGTTAAATAATATAAATTTTTTTATTCTAATTTGGCTTAAATAAGTTTTATATTTTAATTATTTAAAAAAATGAAAACCATAGGTCTTACAGGTGGAATCGGTTCTGGAAAATCTACTGTTTCCAAAATATTATTGTATCATAATATTCCAGTTTATGATTCAGATTTAAAGGCTAAAAAATTAATGAATTCTTCAAATGAGCTTAAAGAGATGATAATAAAATATTTTGGTAAAAACTCATATCAAGATAATGAACTGAACAAGAGTTATATTTCTAATATTATATTTAATAATCAAATAAAAATTGATAAAATTAACTCACTAGTTCATCCATTTGTTTTTAGAGATTTCAATAATTGGAAAAAAAATATTACTTCTAAATACATTATTTTTGAATCAGCTCTGATATTTGAAACAGGTTCTTATAAAAATAATGATTTTAATATTTTAGTGGTTTCAGATTTAAAAGAGAGAATAAAAAGAGTTATTAGAAGAGATAGAGTTAAAGAAAAAGACGTATTAGTTAGAATTAAAAATCAATGGAATGATGAAAAAAAAATTCCTTTAGCTGATTACATTTTTAAAAATAACTCTTTAATGGATAACAGAGAAAAAGTCATTGAAATGATTAAAATAATTAATAATAAGTTTAAGTAAAATTTATTTGATAAATATTAAAAATGAATAAGAAAATATACTTTACTCTGGTTATTATAATGAGTATTGCTCTTATTGGAATAATTTTAGTTCAAGCATTTTGGATTAAAACTACTTTAGATAATAAGGAAGAACAGTTTTCTTTAAATATTAATCAAGCTCTGAAATCGGTTTCTGAACAAATCCAAAGCAGGGAATTAAGGGATTACTTGGCTGTTTATCAAAAATTAGTAGATAGTATAGGTTCTCCAAAGGAATCTCAATTAACAGCTGTTTTTAAATATGTTGACCGAAACGAAAACACTAATCAAACTTTTATATACTCACATGGAATATTAGAGGAGGATTATAATATCTCAGCAAAATTATTTGAACCTAAATCTAATGATACAAATTCAATTATAGAATTTAAAGGAATAAAAACAACTACCATTATAGATGAAGCTTTTGATAGGGAAATGAAGAATATGAGTAGTATTGAAAGACTTCAAAGAGTTGAAAGACTTTCTCTTATGGATAAAGCTAAATATGCTTCCGTTTTTATGGAACTTGCCGCTTTGAAACCAATTCATCGTAGATTAACTAATATTGAATTAGAACTTTTATTGCAAAGAGAATTAGGTGATAGAGATATTGATATTCCTTTTCAATACAGGGTTTTTAATGGAGATTTTGCCACAAAAGTAGGATCAGATAATTATACAAATTTAGAAGGTTTAAAAAAATATAAGTCTCCTTTATTTGTTAATGAAAAAGGAAATAGCGACTTCGAACTAGTTATTGCTTTTCCTGAAAGAAAATTATATCTGAGATCATCTTTAACTAACCTAATTCTATTGTCATTATTATTTACTCTCTCTATAATTATAACTTTTTCATCTACTATCTATCATTTTTTAAGGCAAAAGAAAGTATCTGAAATAAAATCTG
>TARA_B110000438_G_scaffold303043_1_pt1 | contig 15934 bp, 13 predicted proteins | sample TARA_B110000438 | Tara Oceans TARA_B110000438 (sample SAMEA4398413) | marine metagenome | biome: Polar Biome; feature: [MES] marine water layer (ENVO:01000295) within the mesopelagic zone...; material: water (ENVO:00002006), including particulate matter (ENVO:01000060) such... | reverse complement strand
GAGCTTCAAAATAGTAAGCAAAGTTTAACAGTTGTAAAAAAATTAGATAAAATCAATAATACTTTAAAAGATTTGCAAAAAAATAAAAGAGAAGCTCAGAATGACGATTTAACTGACTATGATTCAATGATTTCTGAAACAATTGAAACTTTAAAAGATTTGTCAAATCAAAAAAAGGAAAAGATTAGTGAATTAGATAAAAAAATAATAAAAATAAATAATGAAAAGGATGATTATGTTACATTCAATAAATGGGCGATGCATAAGAATCTGTGGTTGGAAATAGATCAGTATGTCGAAAGTATTTTATCTAATCATTTAAATATAAATGTCTCATCAAATTCTGATGAAACAATTAATCAAGATCTTCCATGGCTAAATAATACTAATTATTACCAAGCTGGTAATCTAGCTTCATATTATTGGGCAAGAATCTATCGTGAAGGTTCACCTTTGGGGTCAGCTTATAGCATAGGTTATAGTTTTGCATCCGGGAATAAATCGGGTGGAAAAAAATTCAAATATGTTCCTAATAACATACATGAATCTTTAATTGAGGATCTCAAAAAACCTTTATCAGTTATTTGGACTACACAAACTGATACTGTATCACAAAAAATCGACCTAGATGGTTCATTAAATAAGAAAAAAAATGAAATTGATACAAATTTAATGAATCAATACCAAGATCAACTAATTGATCTTGGTATCAATATTAAATGTACTCCTAAAGGAATAGATACAGGTTCAGACAAAGTTGATTGGATTATGCCTATAAAGGAATATCTAGAGGTTCAGGATGAATATTATATAACTTCATTATATTCGAGATTTTGGCCCGTTGATGCCTATTATTCAAATGGTGAAATTATACCTGAGATGATTTATAAATATGAAAAAGAGGTTAAAACTGTTCTTCAGTTATTTTCAAATGTAATTGATCAGTTAAATGATTATGCTTTAGGACTAGGTATCAATGAAGAAACAATAAAAGAGAAATTAGATTATTATAAAAGAATGAAAGAAATAGCTTTTATTGAATTTAAAAAAGAATTTCCATTAGGTACCCCATTTACGCCTACTGAAAAACAGCGTAAAGTTTGGGAAGATCATTTCTTAAAAGATTATGGTGTTAATGAACTATCATTTAAAAGGATTGAATCAGACTATAGAGCTGAAACTTCTGATAAAAAATATAAGAAATGAAATTCAAATGAATACAAGAAATTGGATAAAAAGATAAAAGAGCTATAATTGAAAATTTTATTTTGCAGAAGACTTTAAAAAACTTTCCATCTCTTATTCTACTCCATCTTGATTCATATGCAAATGCTCGTTGGGGCTGAGATTATTGATAACTTATAAATCTTCAAATCATTGCTTGGTTGAATTATCTAATAAAACTCTTACTCATCTAGAAGTTCATCCTAAAATTATTGATTATTTATTAGAAGCAATTAGTCAAATTTATCTTCCAGAAAAGGAAGATGAGAGGGTTAGAGTTGAGATTGATTTGAAAAAAGTAGTTGGTAAATCATCTTTAATAAAAACTGAATCAATAACTAATAATTCTGATACTTATTTTTCAAAAAGAAAAGGGAGAGAAGGTCCAAGTAGAGTGTTGCTTAATCAGGATCCACAAGAAACATCTATTATTTCAATTATTGCTGAACCTAAAGATGAAAAACAATACAATCTAGTTTCAGCATGGTATGGTCCTATTGCTCCTAAGGAACCATGGGATAACTCATTAATTAAAGATAAAAAGGCTTTAGATGAATCGTTAAGTTTTTGGTGTTGTCATGCTTTAGTTTATGAAGTAGATTTTATGCAAGAACCATTTATTTCAACATGGGAAAAAGTGATAAGTAGTATATGAAAATCGTTAGAATATTTTTATTAACTTTTATTTGTATCGGAGTTTTAATTGCTCAAGTCAATACTGAATCTATGCGTAAAGAGGATGCTGGTGAAGGTTTTGAGAACACCTTGGGTTTTGAATTTGGATTTGAGAAATCTGATCAGGAAGTGATGGAAGTTGCAGGTGAATATCGGATCGATCACTTTTCTTCTGGGGGTATACATTCGTTTTTAGTTCTTAATTATGAAAATGGATATGAAAAAGAATCATCTGAAAAAAACACCATTGTGAATAAAGGATTTGGGCATCTAAGAATCACTAAAAGTATTTCATCAAACTTATATATTGAATTATTTACACAATTTGGTTTTAATGATTTTCTATTGATGAAAGATCGAAAATTATATGGTTCAGGTTTAAGATATAAAGTTTTCAGTAATGATAAACTTAATGCATTTATTGGAGTTGGGGGAATGAAAGAAAAAGAGCAGTATAGTTTAGAAACTGAAAACTTTAAATCACTTTTCAGATCATCTAATTATTTTACATGGAATATAACCCTAAGTGAGAATGCAACCTTAAATAGCACAGCTTATTATCAGTTGGATACTTCTAAACCAAAAGATCATCGAATTTTATACGATGGTGATTTTGAATTTGAATTAAATGAAAAACTAACTTTTACATGTACACTGAACTATAGATATGACAATGATCCCCATGGAACTTTAGGCAAAACTTATATTCAGTTAGGTAACGGGATCGAGTTCAGTTTTTAAGAAGCAGTTTCTTTATCGACTGTAGGTTCTGATAGCTTTCGCGCATTTGACAACCAGTCCCATGGTTCTAATGTGGCTTCCATTTCTTTAATGAAATCTATGATTTTCATTGATGAATCATTAATAATGATTTCATTATTTGAATCTACATCAAGTTTTGTTTCTCTAGTTAATTCAGGTATTATTAGATCTGACTGAATTTTTCCAAGTTTCTTACCGTAATTAAAAACATTTATAGCGGATAAAATATAATTAACCTTCATTGTATTGGAAATCTTGTTGAGATCCTCAGTAGCGATTTTGTAAGCAGCATGAGCATAATGAAATGAATTTTCATACATCTTATCATTATCTTCTTGTTTTAACACACTTTCTTCAGCATTCTTCCATATAATTTTAGCTAAAGTATTCAAACAAAAGGATTGTCCTGGATCATTTCCTCTTTTTTCTTCAATCAAAAGGCTTTTTGCGCGGAATTGCACTGCATGATCATAATCTTTCTTATTTAAATAATAATTACTGAATCCACCGTAATTAAATGCTAATCCTTCAAGATCTTTCAACTCTTTTTTCAATCTTAAGCTTATCTCAAGAGCCATTATTTTATCTTCGTCATTTGATGAAAAATTTCCCAGTTGCTGATAAGCCATAGATAGGAGTCTTTGTTGATTCTTTATTTGATCATTATCAATAACTAATGACTTTATTTGGTTGCATAGTGATTGCAAATCAGAGACATATGTAGGATCGTCGATTTTTTTAGATTTTTGAGATGATAATAGTTTATAGAATTCGCATAGTTGTTGAATGATTGCATCTTCTTTAACATTATTTTGAATGATTAAAGCATCTATTAAACTATGAAAATTCTCTAATTGACTTTCAAGTTCATCCGAATTTTTATATTCAATTTGATTCTCTTCGTTGATTATGTAGTTATAAAAAAGTTGGTATTTATCTAAAGATTTAGATAGAAATAATTCCTTAAGCAATTTGCTAACATTCTTTTTTTCTTTACCCATTCCTCTTAATGCTAAAGCTTGAAAATATTGTATCTGATCTGATTGTTCTTTATTTACATATTTAATTATAGCAGATTCTTTATTTTTAATTTTTTGAATTAAGGATTTCACTGTTTTCCAGGTCTGCTTTTTTGTAGCAGATTCAATTGACTGAATTCCATAATTAATTGCTTCTTCGGCAAGTCTATCCCCACTCAGGATACAATGCTGCATTATTTCAATCGGATTAAAGTTTGTATCATTCTCGATCATATGTTGAGCTATCCTATAATGCATTTCTTTAAAGAGCTCACGTCTACTTTTATATTTAGTACCAATAATTATTGAATTTTTCTCTTTTAAAATTTCTCTTAGAGCTTGACTTTCGAGGGACATAATATCATCACTTTTTTGAACATCGATAATCAAGTGAAAATCATCTTCTATTCTTCTTAATGAACGCAATAAAATTAGCCTATCTTGGTTTAGTCCAGCTGCAAGTAAGGTGATGGAAAAAGATCGTCCAATTTCTGCAGCGGCTTCTAAAATAGTTCTATCTTCCTCATGCAAATTTTTAAGACGCATTCTTATTTGATCTTTAATCTCTCCTGGAATAGCATTTTTAATTTGCTCATCTGTTAATTTTGCGGGTAATTGAAATGAGCCATCTGGCCCTTTGGTGACTAAAGCACGTATAAATTCAATGATGTTCTCAGGAGTAGTATTGCTTTGGCCAATGTGTTCAACAATTGTTTCTCCAAGCCAAGATGGAAATTTAGAAATTCCTGTTCCTTTCAAAAATTCATTGATTTTATCTGAATTGAATAATTTTAGGTCTATTTTTTCCGCTGGGAATGGTGGCTGCTCGTTAAAATAATCACTAATAGGATCTTCATTGCGTGCGCCTAGAATAAAAACCAGTGCATTCTTATGGCTGCTTTGAGATAATTTATTAATCATTCTTTCAAGTAAATTTAAACTATCTTGATCCGCCCATTGTATGTCATCCAAAAAGAAAGCTAAAGGGTAATCCTTGATTTGATCTCTAACCGCTTCCGTAATATCCCTAATGATTTGATCTTTACTTGAAGCTTCGTGATCTTCATCGCCAAATTCAAACAAAGCTCCAATGCCCATTGGTAAATCAGTTAAAGTTCCTTCTACTCCTGAAAGAGCTTCCCTTAGCTTTGCCTGTTTAGATTGTTTGTTAGCAAGATTTGAAATACCAATCGCATCACCGAATGCGCTGCTAATTAATGAATATGGCTCTTGAGTTTGATCAGGATTGGACTTTTCTGCAGTAGAATATACAAGTTTCCAGGGAGGATCTCTTTCTTCAGCATTTAAGCCTTCGTATATTTCTTCCATAAGTCGAGTTTTACCTATGCCATCTTTTTCGCCAATAATGAATGTTTGAACCTCAACATTACTATTTTTAGCAGCTTCTTTTGTTAAAGTATCGACTATAGTTTTAATCTTTGCATTTTCTAGATTAATCCATTGAGGATGATCAAGACTTCCTTCAATGCTGTCAAAGGACCCAGGCTCTTTTATTTTCGTTCTTTTGACAGTGTTTTTTTCATTCAAATAAGTAATAAAAATGCTAACTAGAACAGCTTGAGCAATTACAAAAACAATTGGCCAATGGCCAGCCCATTCTGGTCTAAAGAATCCTATTGGAATAATAAATATTAGTCCAAGAATTCCAATAAATAAGGTTAATCCTGAATATTGCGCTCTATCCATTCCCATTAAGCTGGAGAATGGACGCGCAACTGCGACACTCAGTATGAGTGCTGAAAAAGTTAAACCTAGTGCAATAATAAGTCCTTCATTATGCCAACCAATAATAATAGGCGAAAATAAAGCTCCCAATGCACCTGCCTGAACTGTAAATAGAATTGTACTGGTATTTTGAAAATTATTTAAACCGAAGTCACCTATATTAGGTAGTCTCTCTCCAAATTTTAATAAAAAGTAGGCACATAAAATAATGGGGCCGACCATGATTAGTGCACCATGAACAAAAGTCCATCTCCACATTTCGGCCAGTGGCAGAAAATGATCTGTATTTAATGCCATAGCTCCCCAGTTTGGTATAAATTGATCGGAGAGCATGCCTGCAAAATAAGATAACAGATATCCAGCAATAAAAAATATGGTATATGGTAATAGATACTTAGTGTCTACTTTTTCACCAGGTGATTCTTTAGTTTCAGTCCTTTTTGCCTGTATATAAGTATAAATAAGTGAAATCATTAAGAGAAATAGTATCCATGTAGGTACCATCCAGCGACGATCCCGAAGGGAGACAACGACTCCAGATTCATTTCCAGCACTCATTAATCTCATTGTATTCGTATCCCACTGGTTGAATTGAATATCAATTCTACCGGCAACTATAGGATCTTTAAATTCATCAATGACATTTATATCAACGACAACAATATTTTCTACTTGATGAAACTCGCCTAGTGCTTTAATATGTTCTGCCTTTGGTTTGCCACCTTTTATAAACTCTTCCCAACCAGGCCCAATTGCTGTTGCTACTGCATCATCCCTTATACCTAAGAATCGTGTATTGACATCAATCATATTTAGAAATTCATCTTTTATTTCACCACAATCAGTGGACTGTTCAAATTTCTCTGAATCATTACATCTGGGAACGACAAATATTTTGGGTGTCAATTGGCGTGATAGTCCAGGCTCTAATCCTGCCCAGCATCCTGCAAGTGCCAACATAAGGTGGTCTTCATCTTGGTAGTCTAATGTTGAATCAGCTCCAGAATACCACCAAGCAGCAGGAAAGATATTTCGAAAGCTGTTCCAGGCATTTATTTTTCGCCAGTAGGTCTGTTCAAACCCAGCTTCGGCAGTGTTTGTATAATTTTCTTTTAAAGGTGAAGAGAGTAATGCAGCTTTTTCTTTTGCTTTAAGGTATTCTTTTTCAGCATACTGATGGTATTCGAGTGAGTTGAAAGTTACTCGTGACATCCAATACCATGTTTCCGCACGGATTAAATGGTCAATTACTTCTTGTTCTACATTGGATGTTTGGCTTTCTTGATTGATTGCAAAAACATTTTCTGATGCAAAACTAAAAAAGAGTAAAATCTGAAAGAATAAAATCTTTGTATTAATTCTCATAAATATATATAAATTTAGTTAATATAAACTTTTTATTGATTATATTTATTTTCAGTGTTTTGATAAAAGATTATACTTAAAATTATATTAATTATTAATTAAGGAGTTCATATGTCTAATAATAAAATAAAAGGAAAGTATATTTGTTTTACAGGAAAAATGGAAAAAGGTGATCGCACTGAAATGAAGCTTCAAGCTAAAGAACTCGGAGCTAATATTCAGAGCGACGTCAATTCAAAAACGGATATTTTAGTTCATGGAGCTGATGTGGCACATAATAGTAAGCATACTAAGATGTTAAAAGCCCAGAAGCTTGATATTGCTATCATGGATGAAGATATTTATTACGCTCTAATTAAATAGAGTTGAATAGAAACTGCAATTATGGCAAGAACAGCCTCATTATTATTAAATAAACAGACTTTTAATGTTGGTTTTAGGAAACTTGACCGAAAGAAAATTTACGGTTGGACTAAGACAGAAGTTTTTGATGATCAAAATCAACTTTGTACGTTAGCTACTATTGCAGACGGGCAGTATGTTTTACCTTCAGGGTCGATTGCAATGGCTAGTTTCAATGATAATGGGGAATATGTTTCAAAAGCAAGCCTGATTGGAGTTAATGATCAAGGGAAAAAAGTCGAAAAAGCGCCTTCGATCTTTGATGAGCCAGTCACATTGAAAGCCGTAGACTTAGATGAGTATCTGTCCTTAAGTGTCAAATCGGTTTATCAGTTAACTTTAACTGAAGGAAAAGAAATCTTAATTGAACTGCTTGACAGGGGTGATATTTTTCACTTTATGTTTAACTATCGTTCTGATTACGAAGCAGATGATGCCTATTTGATCTCAAATGACGGAGAGATATTTGTCGTGATTGGGAAAAAGGCAAAGTTTAAATATATCGGATTAGAGAATAAAGAAGAGGAGACTCCTCAGGAACCTGAAATCATTGATGAGGATGATTTTGATTTTAGTATGCTCTAATTAATTATGCGATATATTAATCTTTCCAATAATAAAGACCGTGACGCTAAAGTTATTTTCAAATCAATCGTTTCACTATCTTCTGTACATATGGCAATGGAAACAGGTGCATTTGTAGAAAACCGTAGATTGTTAAAAGGTACTTCACAAAATAGTATTGTATCCTTGATGAAAGAATTTAAAGACTCCGCACAGTTAGCAGATGCAATCATTGCGAATGATCCTGAGGTTGACCTAGAGCTTGAAGGTAAAACTCTCAATGTTTCTGACCGTGCCTATATAAATCAAGATGAGGAAGTGGTCTATAAAATACGAAAGAATGAAAAAGTGTTTTTACCCGATGGAAGCCTAAAAGATGAAAGAGTCCCTCGTTATTTGGATGCTAATATAGCTACTGAACATGCAGTTAATTGGACAGGAAAAATGATTCCAAGGAAAAAACTGTATAATAAAGTAGTCTTTGTAAGAAATTATCAAATTTTCCATGTGAATGGTCTTACTTATGATTTTTTATTTAATATGGCAAATGAATTAGCTCAAAAGGATTCAATGATGATGATGGCTGGAGGTGAAACAGGCGATGAGCCACTTGTATTTAATGATGGAGGTAAACCTTATAGAGCATTTTTAGAGGGAAGAGTAGATGAATTAAAATACTGTTTAATATTACATTTATCCGATTTGGAATTAAAACCTATTGTCGATGAGAACAAAAGCTGATGGATTTTAATTATTTTATTAATAAAGCTATTGATTATAAAAAATCGGTGGCTTCAAAATATTTACCCGTTGGTCAAGGAGAGATATTATCCAAAATAAGAGAAGCCGATAAATATCTTTTATCTATTAAGCATGATGGTCACTTTTATCTTCTTTGTTATGAAAATGGTAAAGTAGCATTGATTAATCATGGGGGAAATATTATTAAAGATCTTCCAGCCCTTGATGATGTAAAAGATATATTTGAGAAATCTAAAATAAAAAGTGCATGTTTTCCAGGTGAGCTTTATTTCAAAAAGGAAGGTCAGCGTTCTCGTGTCTTCGATTTAACAGCTAATTTAGATGAAAAATCTGAAAATATTTACTTTGTAGCTTTTGATATATTATCTGTGGGTGAAACTGAATATCAACGTACTGAATTATTAAAGAAACAATTAAAGCTCAGTGAAATATTTTCAAAAGATAGTCGAATACATTCGGTTGGGACTAAAACTGTAAGTAGTCGAAAAGAAATTGAAGATTATTATAAACAGGTTGTTTTAACTGATAATAATGAGGGAGTGATTGTTAAATCTGTTGAGGGAATGATCTACAAGATAAAACCAAGTGTATCGTTGGATGCTGCTATTATAGGTTATGTTGAATCAGAGGGTGAAAGGTCTGGTATGATTCGAGAAGTATTAGTCGCCATGATTACAGATGATAATCACTATCAGATTACTGCAAAAGTTGGAAATGGGTTTTCTGATGATGAACGTAAAAAATTACTCAAAGTGCTAGAAAAATTAAAAGTAGATTCAAATTATATTGAAGCCTCGGGAGCTCGAGTGGCTTTTACCATGGTTAGGCCAGAGTTCATTATTGAATATGCTAGTATTGACCTTGCAATTGAGAATTCAAAAGGTTCAATTAATAAAATGTGCTTGAATTATGAAAACTCTCTTTTTAGTGCTAATCAATTAAGAGCATGTGTAAGTTCAATGAGCCCTGTTTTTACTCGTTTAAGAGATGATAAAAAAGTTAATAAAGATGACATACGATTTTCACAAATAACCGATATTGTTGAATTAATACATTCTGAAAAGAAATTAGATTTAAAGAAATCAACAATAATAAAAAGGGAGGTTTTTTATAAAGAAGTAAAATCAGATAAAATGGTTCGCAAGTTTATACTATGGGAAACAAATAAAAGTGAAGACCCCGATTACCCTGCCTATGTTTTTCATTTTACAGATTATAGTCCAACTCGAAAAGATGTATTGAAAAAAGATATAAAAGTTTCTGATTCAAGAAAACAAATTGAATCTATATATGATAAAAATATTTTGGAGAATGTAAAAAAAGGGTGGAAACCTGTTAAATAAATTAGAAAGGTATTAAAGTGGTTAAAAAAATATTAGTTGCATTAGTCGGTGATGGCAAAGAAAAGAATGTGCTTGAAAAATCTGTTCAATTTGCAGATCAGTTGAAAGCTGAGCTATCATTTGTAAGAGTAAATGATATTCATGCGGGTGAAATTAGTATGATGATGGATTCGCCAAAAAAAATAACGAAAGAAAATATAATTGAACAGATTAATGACTATGGTCTGGCTAATTCTGTCAATTTAGATAATATTATTATTTTAAAAGCAGAAAAAGTAGATGAAGCAATTTCTGAAATGTGTTCTAATTATGATCTTCTTGTTTTAGGACATCGTAAAGTGAGTGATCTAAAAGCAAGTATGAGTGACTCTGATGATGAGGTGATCGCAAATGAAACAGTTTGTCCAGTTTTGATAATCGATAAGAACTAGAATTTATTTATGACAGATTTTGAGAAACTTGCAAATAGTGAATCTATGGATGATAAGATCAAAGCCGCTTCTGATCCAAAATGTCCTGCTAAAATTATTGATCAAATCATTATGGATACTGAAATCTCATGGGATGGACCTAAAGGAGAAGCATTGATGGGTGCAACGGCAGCCAATCCTAATACTGAATCTGGCCACTTAAGTAATTGTTGGGGTGCGACATCAACTGAAAGTGTTCGACTATCCATTTTAAAAAATCCAAATTGCCCAAAAGAACTAATGGATAAAGGTTATGATTCAAATATTGTTGAAAGACAAATTGCCGTCTTAGAAAATCCATCTTTAAATCTGGGAAGGTTACTTAAAATAATTATTGATGAACCTTTTGGTTCTATCCTTGTTAAAACTATTTCTGATAGATCAGATTTAAAAAATATTAAGATCAAATCTGAGTATAAAGAAAATATTGAAAAAATTGAGAGACTATTAGACTCAGATAATTTTGAAACGGGTTTAGAGTTACATAATACATTAAATGATCCAGAATTCACGAAAAGACTAGTTCATCATTTAGTCGATTATAAAGTTGGTTTAGCTGAAAATCATGCACAATGGTCAGAAAGTGATATTGAAACCATCATCAAGAAGAACAATTATAGTAGTGGTGATGAAGCAGAACCAGATCTATTTTATAAAATTTCCACTCATCCTAAAACGCCTGAAGTTTGGTTGGAAGATTTTGCACTATCAGGAAACCACGATGATTTGTCGGTCTATGAGATCGCTCTAAAGTGTAGATATGAATCTCTTTTATACGAATTGTATAAAGATGATACAAAATCTGCGGTCATTCAAAATAAGAATTGTCCTAAGGAATTATTGCTAAAGGTCCGCGAAGAGAATGTTGGTTCAGAATTAATTGATGAATATTTTGATCATATTCATGGTGTTGTATCTAGTGAGTTAGATAAAAAGACAGTAGAAATATTAAGATTCAAATCTAATATTGCTGATTTAATGGATAAACATTCAAATGAAAGTGATGATGTTTGGATAAAGAAATCAAAGCTTTCATCTGATGATTTGGGTGAAGATTATTTTCAAGCTATATATAATGATAAAAACTCCAAAATTAGACTGGCAGTAGTAAACAATCCATTTAATCCTGAAAATATTTTAATAAAATTGGTAGATGATAGTAACGTACATATTCAATTAGCAGTTTTATCTCATCCGAAATGTTCTGAAGAAATTCTAAAAAAGGCTAGTGAGAAAAACGAAGTATATTTAGACAGTCGTCTGCGAAAGGCAGTTGCTTTGAATCCAAATTGTTCTAAAGAAATTGTTGATAAATTAATTAAAGATGAATATCGCTGGGTACGTAGAGCGGCTGCTTCTCATCCAAATATCAATAAGGAAGAGATAACGAAGTTAATCAAATCTGGGGATCGTTATGTTCTTCGAGGTCTTACGATTAATCCTAATTGCCTTGAAGCTGAATCTACTTCGATCATTGACTTATTAAGTGATGAAGAAAAATATCCTATTGAATTCAATGAATATACGATAAGTGCTCCTAATGGGTTTTCCATTGTTGAACATAAAGCTGGTTTTGTTGATTTTGAGGATATTACGCAAGGAATTATGGAAGGCGAAGAGTGGAGTGATTATGTTTGGTCTGAATGGTACAATTATGATGATCTAGTTGCTAACTATGGACCAACATCTTTTGTTGAGATAGTGGAATTTCCAGATAGTTCATCTGCTTCATTAAGCTTTGATGATAATACTAAACCTCTTGAAATAAAAATTGGTGATAAAACTATCTTTGATGGGCGTGAAGAAGCTTTCTTAAGTAGCACCATAAGTTGGGAATCTGGAGATTTTGAGTTTTCAACTATTACTTTACAGAATGAATTTAAAGTAGAATGTTTAACGGTATCCCCTGAAGAAGAAGGTGAAAATGTTATCTATAGACATTATGATTATGAGGACGATGAATCTGGTGAAAGCGATTACTCGGAAGGTGAATTACTTACATCTGAGACCGATAGTACTGATATTTACTTATATGTAAAGAGTACCGCAGAAGGTGTTCAATATTGTGAAGAATTTGACTCTATTAGAGATTTATTATCTCAATCAAAACTTAAACTAGAGTATCCTTATGCTTTAGAAGATAAGCCAAAAATAAAAAAATGGCTGGAAAAAAATTATGATACCTGGTGGTAACATAAGATATAAATAAAATATTTATTTAAGTGAATTTGACAACAAAAATAAATTTCTGGTGGTATAATTATATTTATTTTCCTTTGTGGTATAGATTCGGATCACAAGAGTCTCATGATGAAATAACGAAATCTTTAAAAAAGCGTAGGCAGGAGGGTGGTTGTTCAATGTGGCAAGAGTATTTGAAAAGGCACCCAGAAGATGCCAAGTATAAATGGGAAAAGAATTTTGTCAAAAAAATTAAACAGGTAGATAGTTAGGAAAAAATATTATGAATTCTTATTTAATTAAAAGAGATCCAGGCTTATCAGATAAAGGTGTTATTCCTAAAAGAAAAGAAAATAATAAAAGCTTATTTGAAACTGCAATTAAGAAAAACTCTCCAGGATCTAGTAAATTATTATTGGGTGATATTATATATATTGCAGAAACAAAATATGGAATCTATGCAAAAGGTATGGTTTCAACTATTTTTGATATAGTTGAGATAAAATCGATAGACGAAGCCATTAAATTTTATAAAAAATATAAAACTATAGATGCTAATTATTGGATGACTAAAATAATTGATTTTGATAAAGCAATAGGTCAAAATAGTAATGCAATATTAAAATTTCAAGAGTATCAAATTAATCAAAAATTACTAAGCAGAACTATTCCACTTATCGGACCACTAGATAAAGCTAAGTTTTGGCAAGGAATGGTTTTACTTGATGAAGAAAAAACAAATTATATTGAAAATCCACTTTATGAAGAAGAGCATGAATTAAAAGCAGAAATTCCTTCAAGTTTAAAAATGGATATATACTCTCTATTTAACCAAAAATTAAGGATTACTCACTGGATTGATATTGATCATTTTGTTCCTAAATCAGCTGGTGGACCCGGAAACATTATTGAAAACCTTGTTCCAATAGGACTGGGTTTAAATCGATATAAAAGTAATTCAATACCTAGAGGTTTATTTGAAGTTGCTAATAAGGATTATCCTAATTTGAAAAAATTTTGCTTAAATAGCTTTTTATCTTCAAAGAATAATTTTTTGCGCCGTACTTCATTTCCTGATGCATTAGATAAGGCTCAAAAGATGAATCAATATATTAGAAAGAATTTTACAATTAATGAGTGTAAAATATTTTATAAAAAAGTTATGGCTATGCACTTTCCTGAATACGTTAAAATAATCGAATCTTTCTAAAATTTTTATTTTCGACTTCTCTTAAATTTTTTATTTGTTATATTTTTGGAATTAATTATCTGTCATTGTGACTGGTCTAACTATTATTATGTCTTATTTAGGTGTATTTTTTGGCAGATTTATTAATTTGGTACGATTATAGAAGTATAATTATTACATAGAGATTAAAAGGATAATAATTATGAAAAAATATAGAATGATTTCAAATAATTTAATTAAACAGTTTCTTCAATATATTATTATATTAATATTTTTTGTTCAAGTAGGTTGTGATGATATGTTTCAAGATGAAAAAGAAATGAAATTATTTATAACTGTTGACCCGCGCTTACCAAAAGATAATAATGGTTATTATCACTTAACTCTTAATAAAAATAAATGGCAAACAATTCATCGTTTTACTGGTTTAGTCACCGATCAAAATGAGAACCCAATAGATGTTGTTCGTTTCAATTGGGAGTCAAATTTATATTGGATAATGAATGATACGTTAGGTTATATTATTAAGAGAGGTTTAACAGATAGCTATGAATATGTAAACTATGATACCCTATATATGATAGGATTTGAAGGCAGTCTAGTTCCCACTATTAATCCTGCTTCATATAGTAATTCTAAGGGTGAATTCAATCAGATGTGCGGTTTTACAAGAAATATGATAGGAGATACTGCTGAAATCACAATTACATATGGTATACGTGAAGTGACTAATTTATCTAATATAATAAAATTTAGTGTTATTTTGGATTAACTAGAGCTCTTTCAATAAAATCCAATTACATTTGAGTTCGATGTTAGTGAGTTAAACCTCCTTTGGTTACTGAGATAATAAGAGAAATGATTACGAGAATAATTATTGGAGTTATATTTATCATAGTTTTATATGGTTAAATAATTGTATAAAATGCTTAATTTTTGGGAAATAAATAATAAAAGGTTTAAAATGAAAAAAGGGAAATTCACTTTAGAATTGAAAGCTTGAGACACACGCTTGGAAAACGTGTAGGCAATCATAAACCCTTTTGAGCCTGCCAGGAAGAGATCAGAGAGTCAATGAAATGACCAAAATTGAACTGAAACAAAATATTGTCAAGATAGAACAGATATTGCAGTCTGAGAATTATGAAGCCGGGTTTGAGCTTCTAAAAACCCTTGATGAGCCAGAATTAAATGAAGTTTTGTCTGATTTGATCCAAAGCACAGTTAAAGAGAAATATTTTGTTCACGAAATGGTCTGTTCTGCTTCATATGACCTTGATAATTTACCGAGTATGGTTGAAGCCGACTTCAATAAAGGTTTTCAAATTCTCTTTACATTACTTCCAAATATAAAAAAATTGGATTTAAGTGAGGTTTTTTGGGCCGAAGGTGAACCAGACTTATACTTAGACCATCATTGCATCAAACTTATAAATAAACTAAAAGAGTTTAAAAAACTTACTCAACTATCTTTATTCACTTGTCGTAATCTCCAGGTAACAGATGGACTTGCAAAAGTTTTAAGTCCTGATATATTGATAGATTTACCTGTTTATACAGATTTAGAAATCTGGTCAAAAAAACAAGAACTGTCTAATTACATTAATGAGCTATTCAAGAATGGATGTTTTGGAAATAATATCTTTAAAGAAGAAGACAAATATTTATTTGATGATATAGGGTCACGTTCAATAAGTCTGGGATATGATACTGATTGTGGTAATGTTTGGAGTACTCATGAAGATTTGTATTTGAAATACAACACTGGTTCACCTACTGATTATACAGGCGAAGAAAAGTATAATAAAAGCCAACGCATATTACTCAATTTCACTTCAATGTATTCTGCCCCTGTAGCGTACCTAAAAAAGTTGATTCAAAATATAATTGATGTAGATGAAAATGCTGAAGTATGGTTTCGAGCCAGCGATGACTTTTGTGGAAATCTTTACTATAGGAATTCTAATTATTTTATTAGTGACACAGTATTGATTTGGGGTGGGTATGGCAGTAAAGAAGGATTTAAATGGAATAATTGCGAGGTTCCCGATATGCCAGTCGAGGACGATTATGATAGTTGGGAATCTTTGGATGAAGCGATTGGATGCTATATTGAAGATGTATATAACACAATAAGAAGTGCACCAGTTTGGGCATATGATGAACTTACTGGGGTTCCAAGCAATTGAAACATCTAAATACTTAATTGGAATTTTAGAACAAAATGGTTTC
>TARA_B110000438_G_scaffold102716_1_pt1 | contig 15969 bp, 13 predicted proteins | sample TARA_B110000438 | Tara Oceans TARA_B110000438 (sample SAMEA4398413) | marine metagenome | biome: Polar Biome; feature: [MES] marine water layer (ENVO:01000295) within the mesopelagic zone...; material: water (ENVO:00002006), including particulate matter (ENVO:01000060) such... | reverse complement strand
CACGGTCTCCCCTCAGGGAAGATATGCATGACTTTGTACATAGCATGAGATGGACAATGGATCCTAATGATGCAAGTTCGATGGTCTACGAGTATACGGTTTACCAAGCTGGGGAATTGAGCACGAATAGAGCCGAACTTAGAAAGCAGTAATTTTTCATCCTAAAAATAAGACTGTTTCCTTAGCTGATTCGTGGCGATAGGGGTTTAAAAGTCTTTAGGGGATGTTAATTTAAAGCCCGGTATAGCCTGGGCTTTTTTATGTGCGCGAAGATGATTTGATTGTCAATTTTACGTGGAGGATACTCCTCTGGTTTTTCGTATTTAAAGGTAGATAGTATGACCACCGCAATATCCATTACAGATTTGAAAAAAACTTATGCCAATGGATTTGAAGCGCTAAAAGGAATTTCACTAGAAGTGCAGCAAGGAGATTTTTTTGCCTTGCTTGGACCTAATGGCGCGGGAAAGTCCACGACAATTGGTGTCATTTCTACTCTAGTTAAAAGGTCTTCAGGTAGTGTCAAAGTTTTTGGAAAGAATGTGGATACTCATATATATGACACTAAGCTTGATCTAGGTGTAGTACCTCAAGAAATAAACTTCAATCAATTCGAAAGAGTTCAGGACATTGTGATTACTCAAGCGGGGTATTACGGACTCCCTCGAGAGCTAGCTCGTGAGCGAGCTGAAAAATATCTGCGAAAATTAGGGCTGTGGGAAAAACGAAATGATCGGTCACGGTTATTGTCGGGAGGAATGAAGCGTCGATTAATGATTGCTCGGGCATTGGCTCATGAGCCGCGGTTACTGATTTTGGATGAACCTACTGCGGGCGTCGATATAGAGCTCCGAAGGTCAATGTGGGAATTTTTGACTGAGATAAATGAGGGTGGCACCACGATAATCCTAACTACTCATTATCTCGAAGAAGCTGAACAGCTTTGCAGAAATATTGCAATAATCGACGAAGGGCTGATTATCGAAAATACTAGTATGCGAAACTTGCTTGAAGAATTAGATTCACAAACCTTTATACTAGATTCTCCTCTTGAAATCGTGACTGTACCGAACTTTAATTTTGAAGATGTAAGTGTGTGCAAAGTCGATAGTAAGTGTATAGAAGTTACTATTGCGGCTGGCCGAAATATTAATGAGGTGTTTGCAGAACTAGATCGTTTGGGTATAGAGATTTCTAGTATGAGGAACAAGACTAACCGTCTAGAGCAATTGTTTATGTCCCGCTTGAATGAAAATGGTCTCAAATAATAATGTTTACTAATCATAAGTATATAGCTTTCGAAACTATCGTAATAAAAGAAATAAGGCGTTTCTCGCGTATTTGGCTGCAAACCTTAGTCCCGCCCGCAATAACGATTGCGTTGTATTTCGTGATTTTTGGTAACTTGGTTGGTCGACGCATCGGTGAAATGGGTGGCTTCCAGTATATGGAGTTCATAATGCCAGGTTTGATTATGATGAGTGTTATCCAAAATTCTTACTCCAACGTAGTGTCCAGTTTCTTTAGTCAAAAATTTCAAAAAACCGTTGAGGAAGTATTAGTAGCACCGGTACCAAACTATGTAATTCTTTCAGGCTTAATTGTGGGAGGAATGGCAAGAGGGCTAGCTGTAGGTGCAATTGTTACTATGATGGCATTGTTCTTCTCGGACTTGCGGATAGAACACCCCCTTATTACGGTAGCTGTAGTATTGTTAACGTCTGCTGTATTTTCGCTTGCCGGTTTTATCAATGCTGTATTTGCAAATAGTTTCGATGATATTTCGATTGTCCCGACTTTTGTGTTAACACCATTAATCTATCTTGGAGGTGTTTTCTATTCCGTGCAGTTACTGCCAACATTTTGGCAAGTTGTTTCTGGACTCAATCCTATTTTCTATATGGTGAACACATTCCGCTATGGAATTCTTGGCAGTTCTGATGTTGACGTATACTGGGCGTTTCTTATTTTAGGTGTGTTTATAGTGGGTCTTTATAGTAGCTGTATTTGGTTGCTGCGTAATGGCAAAGGAATTAGGACTTAGATTAAAGCTATGAGTAAAAACCCTTTAGGTGAAAGTGCAGACTACCCCCAGCAATATGAACCAGATATTTTGCATCAAATTCCTCGCTTACCTGCGCGGTTACTTCTAGATATCGATAAAAAAATTAAGATGTATGGCTTCGATCATTGGCATGCCTATGAAATTTCATGGTTAGATAGCAACAGAAAACCTAATGTTGGGATCGGTGAATTATTTTTCAGCTCTGAGTCAGAAAATATAATTGAATCTAAGTCCTTAAAACTTTATTTGAACTCCCTAAATAACGAAATATTTCTCTCTGTGTCTGACGTTCAGCAAAGAATTAGAGATGATTTATCAAAAATTAGTCACTCAGAAGTAAAAGTACTTATTACCTCAGCTGGTGAACCTGAATCTGGAAAATTAGTAAAGCGGTCTGGCAGTTCAATCGATAAAGAATCGATTTCTATCAAGGATGATGGCCCTGATGAATCATTACTAAAAACATGTAGAGATTTAGTCTTTGATGAAGAGCTTTATTCGGATCTCTTTCGATCTAATTGTCCAGTAACTGGTCAGCCAGATTGGGCAAGTTTTCAAGTAAAATATTCAGGGCGAAAAATCGATCCAGCAAGCTTGCTTGATTATTTATGCTCTTATCGAAATCATCAGGGTTATCATGAGGAATGTTGCGAACGGATATTTCATGATATTTCTTTAACGTGCAGGCCAAAAGATTTAAATCTATCTCTCAATTTTCTCAGGCGAGGGGGCTTGGATATTAATATTTATCGCAGTTCTCAAACAGTAACGTCAGATATAGTGCTACCAAGGATGAAGAGGCAATAGATACTTGTATAAAAGCATGCTTTATTTTAGAGTACGCGCGTTTTTTCGGAGAGTCCAAGTGTGATTTTCTGAGGTCTTGAAAATAGAATATGGTGAGGTGTCCGAGTGGTCGAAGGAGCACGCCTGGAAAGTGTGTAAGCCGCAAGGCTTCGTGGGTTCGAATCCCACCCTCACCGCCACAATTAGTCTTCATGCACTAAATTTCTTTCCATTTATAACCAATGCGCTAATATCTTTCTTCCTGTTTAAATTGGATTTGGCGCTTATTATGAAATCAATGTCCTTTTATCTGGTTGTATTTCTTGCTTATGCAACTACCAATGCTGTTTCGGCTCAGAATGTTGATTGGCCAAGTTATGGAGGTGATAACGGTTCCAGAAAGTATGTGCCATTTGATCAAATTAATGCGGAGAATATTAATCAACTCTCGGCAGCATGGGCTTGGGAAAGTGTCGACAACGTTACCGTCGCTCAGAATATAACCGATGGAAACTCGCGAGCTGTACCTGGGTCTTATAAGGCCACGCCGATTGTTATTGGTGGCGTTATGTATGTACCTACATCGTTTGGCCGTGTTGTCGCACTGGACGCCCAAAGTGGTTCCGAACGCTGGGTATTTGATACGCGCGCATGGGAAGGAGGTCGCCCAGCTAATCTAGGTTATAACACCCGCGGAGTAGCCTATTGGGTGGGGAATGGCAAAGAAAGAATATTGTTTGCTACCAATGACTCGTATTTATGGTCTTTAAATGCCGTTACCGGTCAACCGGACCCTAATTTTGGTGATGACGGACGAGTGGATCTCAGTATCGGGCTGGGCCGTGAGATTGATAAAGGAGAGTACGGCGTAGTTTCGCCTGTATTGGTCACTAATAACAAAGCTATTGTAAATTCAATTGTTACGGATGGACCCAGCAGTCTACAAACACCTCCGGGCCATATTCGAGCTTTTAATCCGGAAACTGGCGAATTAGAGTGGATGTTTAAGACTATTCCTGAGGCCGGTGAATTCGGTAATGAAACCTGGGAAGACGGCTCTTGGGAATATACAGGTAGCACAAACTCATGGTCTATTATGAGTGCTGATGACGATTTGGGTATCGCATACATTCCTACGGGCACTCCCACAAACGATTGGTATGGCGGAAAGAGAAAAGGCGATAATTTGTTCGCGGAGAGTCTTGTCGCAATTAATGTAAACACTGGTGAGCGTGTCTGGCATTTCCAAATGGTCCACCACGGGGTGTGGGATTATGACCTTCCAGCTGCACCTACACTAGTTGACATAAATGTAAATGGTCGTGACATAAAGGCTGTGGCACAAATTTCTAAACAAGGTTTTACTTATGTGTTCGATCGTATGAGTGGCGAGCCTGTTTGGCCAATCGAAGAAAGAGAAGTTCCCCGCAGTACTGTGCCTGACGAAAGCCTCTCATTAACGCAACCTTTCCCAACGAGGCCGGCACCATTTGAGCCGCAAGGTATCAGCGATCAAACACTCATCGATTTCTCGACAGAATTACGTCAAGAAGCTTTGCAAAATATAGAACAGTATGATTATGGGCCATTATTTACGCCGCCTAGCTTGCGAGGAGCAATTCAATTTCCTGGATGGGCAGGGGGAGGGGAATGGCGTGGTGCTGCTTTTGACCCAGACACTGGCATGTATTACATCCCTTCAGCATCTGGGCCAATTGTTGTACAGCTCGTTGAAGCTAGAAGAGGTCGCGAGGAAATGGGCTATGTGCGTGGCGGCGATAGATCGGTTGCTGGACCTCGGCAATTGCCTTTAACTAAGCCTCCATATGGCCGGATTACAGCAATTGATCTAAATAGCGGAGATCATGCCTGGGTAGTGCCTCACGGTGAAGGGATCAGACAGCGAATTATAGATATGGGGATACTCGACCCAGGACCGGTTGGTACTGTGGACAATGCCGGCCCAGGACCGTTGTTAACCAAAACGTTACTCTTTATGGCTCAGCGCGATGGTGATCGTAATTTATTGCGTGCATTTAACAAAACAAGCGGTGAAATAATTCATGAGCTTGATTTGCCGCTTCCACCTACTGGTACCCCGATGTCTTATATCGTTGATGGCAAGCAATATGTGGCTATCGCTGTAGGGGGTGGTCAGGATGCCAGGGTGGTTAGTCTGGCGGTTCCTTAACCTAGGATACTTATAAAGCGCTAGTAGATCGAGCGGCCAGCTTGTTTTGGTGGCTAGAATCACCCATAATCCGGCGCTGTGTCGACTGAGGTCTATGCTATTATAAATTATGGTATCTCTTGTCGGTCCCCGCGCAATGATACGTTATAAACCCCGCCAGGCCCGGAAGGGAGCAACGGTAGTAGCTGATTCATGTGCCGTGGTGTGGCTGGCAAGGGCTGCCTCCCAAGATTGATACCCAAATTCGTGTTGCCGTTATAGACTTCACATCAATTCCTGTCGGTTTCCTAAAGAACTAAATAAATGAGCTATCAAGTACTCGCTCGAAAATGGCGTCCCTCAAACTTTTCAGAAGTTGCAGGGCAGGGTCATGTTCTTAAGTCATTGATAAACGCGCTGGACAATGAACGCCTGCACCATGCTTACCTCTTCACTGGAACTAGGGGTGTTGGTAAGACTACGTTAGCTAGAATTTTAGCGAAATGCCTAAATTGTGAAAAAGGCATAACCTCTAAGCCTTGTGGCAGTTGTTCCGCTTGTGAAGAAATTAGTGAAGGCAGGTTTATCGATTTAATTGAAGTTGACGCGGCTTCCAGAACGAAAGTCGAAGACACGCGTGAATTATTGGAGAATGTCCAGTACTCGCCTGCTCGCGGTCGTTTTAAAGTATACATAATCGACGAAGTTCATATGCTGTCGAACCATAGTTTTAATGCTTTGCTTAAGACACTCGAAGAACCCCCTCCTCATGTAAAGTTTCTGTTTGCGACTACCGACCCTCAAAAACTGCCCGTAACTATTTTGTCTCGATGTTTACAGTTCAATCTTAAAAATCTGAGCCCCAAAATTATCGTTGAGTATTTAAAGCAAATACTCGCTGAAGAGGCCATTGAATTTGATGAAGAAGCTTTGTGGCAAATTTCAGCAGCCGCAAGCGGCAGTATGAGAGATGCGTTGACCCTGGTTGATCAGGGGGTCTCGTATTGCCAGGGCTCTATTGACGGTGCAGGAATTGTTGAAATGTTAGGTGTGCCTCAAGAGCTGCAAGTTTTTGCGTTGCTGGAGGCAATGGCGAATAAGGATGTTAGTAAACTGCTTAGAGTTGTAGATCAAATTTCAGAACAAACTCCCGATTATGGATATACCTTAGATAGTATGCTCTCCGCATTTCATCGATTAGCGATTGCTCAGGTTTTGCCCGCAGCCGTGGACAATAGTTTTGGTGACAAGTTGAAGGTGCAAGAACTGGCTTCCAAGTTTTCAGCAGAAGATTTACAGCTTTATTATCAAATTGGATCGAAAGGCAGAGAAGACTTGCGATTTGCAATGGAGATGAAATCAGCATTCGAAATGGTGCTGTTGCGTATGCTGATATTTTCACCTGTATTTACCAGCGATAAAGTTGATTTACCAATCACAGAAACTGAAAAAAAAAAGAATGAGCTAGATTCTTCCATTGGTCTAGGTAGCGAACCAATTCCCCCGCTTGAAATTAATAGAGGTCCACCTACTAAGACAGGCGAAAGAACTCTTGTCTTGGCTGATATCGAAACCACAGAAATAGAGCCCATTGATAACCAGAAATATCCTCCTGCATCGTCAAAAGAAGGTATTGAAAAAACTAATCCTATTAAGAGTGGTCGAGAAGAACAAAGTAGAGAAGCAGGCGAACTTAATCATGAAAAATGGATAGACCTATATGCTAAGCTCGATATAAATGGAATTGCCGCTAATGTTTTAGCGAACACTGAGTTTAAATATAAAAAAGGACAGGAACTCTTTTTGATGTTGAGCGAAGACCAAAGTGCGGTATACAGCGAAGATATATTGCCAAAGCTTTCGCAATCAGTTAGCGAATTTCTCGGTGAGCCTATAGCCGTAAAAATTGAAATCGGTAAGGTTAAAAAGGAAACTCCTGCAATGGTGTTCCTAAGACTTAAACAAGAAGCGCAAGACGAAATGATCGATGATTTTGAAAGTGATGAAAATGTTCAGGAATTATTGCGCCATTTTTCAGCAAAGTTAGCAAAAGAAAGTATTTCTCCTATAAAAGAGTAATGAGATGACTGATTTAAATGAGTTAATGAAGCAAGCTAAACAAATGCAGGAGCAGTTTCAAAAAGCGCAGGAAGATCTAGCTAATATCGTTGTCAAAGGTGAGGCCGGAGCTGGATTGATTACAGTTGATATGAATGGTCGCCATGATTTAGTGAAAGTAAATTTGAACGACTCATTGCTGTCTGAAGAAAAAGAAGTGATTGAAGACTTATTAGCTGCGGCGGTAAATGATGCTGTCCGTAAACTTGAAGAGAAAAATAAAGAAGCAATGGGCGGTATGGCAGGAAATCTGAAAATGCCAGAAGGCTTCAAATTCCCATTTTGATTATTATGAATTCTAGCCCATTAATAGATCAGTTAATTGAAGCGTTTCGCTGCCTTCCTGGTGTAGGACCAAAGTCTGCCCAGCGCATGACGTTGTTTTTGCTAGAAAGAAATCGCAACGGTGGTGTTAAGCTAAGCCAGTCATTGGCAGCAGCATTAGATGCAGTTGGCAACTGCCGACAATGCCGTACCCTGACTGAAGAAAATATTTGTCGAATCTGCGCTAGTCATTCACGAAATAGAAAGATTTGCTGCGTGGTCGAGTCACCTGCTGATATATTTGCTATTGAACAATCTGGCACTTTTAGGGGGCTTTATTTTGTTTTAATGGGCCACCTTTCTCCGATCGATGGAATTGGCCCTGAACAACTGGGAGTCAGTCAGCTGCTAGACAAAATTGAAACTGAAGGCTTCGATGAAGTTATTATAGCATGCAACCCGACGGTGGAAGGGGATGCAACAGCCTATTATATTGCTGAGCAGTTAAAGCCTTTCGATGTGATAGTGTCCAGAATCGCCCATGGGGTGCCCGTTGGCGGTGAATTAGAGTTTGTTGATGGTGGTACATTGAGTCATGCCTTTTCTGGAAGAAAAGTTATGGAAAGTAATTAAGGTATGAGGGCTGCCAATGGTTTTCCTATACACTTAATTGAAAGCCAAACTGAATTTGATTCGCTTTGTAAGAGCTGGACTGAGCTTAATACCCTTTCATTCGATACTGAGTTTGTAAGAACCAATACCTTTTATCCCAAACTTGGTTTATTGCAGCTAGCAGATGCCGCTGCTTGCTATTTAGTTGATCCTTTATGCGTTTCTGACTGGAGTGAATTTTGTGCTTTGCTAAACAAAGCTAAGCCTCAGTTTGCTATCCATTCGTGTAGCGAAGATTTAAATTTACTGCATACTTCTATTCAATGCACTCCATCCAATCTTTTTGATTCTCAGTTAGCTGCAGCATTTAATGGTTTAGGTTTTTCCATAAGTTATCAAGGGCTAGTTAAGTTACTTTTGAATAGTGAGATTGCGAAAGATGAAACTCGTTCGGACTGGCTAAAAAGACCACTAAGCAATACGCAATTGGTTTATGCTGCGAATGATGTATGTTACCTATCGATCCTTCAAGATAGATTACTGGAGCAACTGGAAGCTAAGAATAGGACTGCGTGGTTTGAAGAAGAGTGTAAACTTCAGTCGAAATTGGTTTGTGAGCTTGAAAACCAGATAAATTGGAAAAATGCTTATGCAGGCATTAGCAATGCTTGGAAATTAAATAATCAGGATTTGGCAAAACTACGAAGGCTTTGTCTTTGGCGAGAAGAAAAAGCAAGGTGTTTAAACAAGCCTCGTAATTGGATAGCGAAAGACAGTGATCTTTTAAGCCTGTCCTTGGAAGGTTCAGTAAAGAATTTCGAGTCTATTGCCTTCAGTGATAGAAGGTTTTACTCTCGTTACGGTAACGAAATTGTTGAAATAATAGATTCTTTGGTTGTAGATATTTCAGAAATGGATCGCTCAATACTTAATTTTCCACTGAGTCCTGTGTTGCGAAAAAAATTAAAATCATGTCAGAAAGTGGTTGCTGAAATTGCAGAAAGATTAACCATCGCACCAGAATTGCTTGCTCGTAAGCGCCTTTTGCAAAATTTAGTACGTAATTATCAAAATTCAGGAGAGCTGCTCTGGGAGGACGAACTTTCAGGTTGGCGAAGAGAGGTTCTCGAAGAAGAAATCAGTCCGCTATTTTCTCGGTAAAATAAATTGTGATTAAAGACACACCGTTAAGACAGAAATTTTGGGAATTGCCCTTAGACGAATTGTCTAATAAAGAATGGGAAATGCTTTGTGATGGCTGCGGGCGGTGTTGTCTTAAGAAGATTCAAGACGAGGAAACTTCAGAGCTACACTGGACAAGAGTAGCCTGTCGATATCTAAGTAAAACGGATTGCCGCTGCACAAATTATGACCAACGAACTACCTTGGTCCCTACTTGTTTAAATGTAAAGGAAATGTACCGTCAAAACTCAAACTGGATGCCCAATACTTGTGCTTACCGGCTAAGAGCGGAAAATAAACCGTTATTCGAATGGCATCCACTGTTGGCGGGTTCCTCTAATAGTATTGAATCGACAGGAATTTCGGTAAAACAGAAAGTACTGTCTGAGGAATACGTGCATCCAGATGGGTACGAAGAGCATATTATCACCTGGGTGAAATCCTAAATTATGGTCGCGGAAGCTAACTATTGGATAATTTGGTTGATTTATCTCGCTGCTAGCGGAGTATTCTTTGCATTGGTTTGGTTCTTAACCGCATTCAAGTCTGCAGCGTGGTCCTCCTATTCGCTTCGATCAGTGGCCGCTGCCATAATATTGACCCCTTGGTATGCGAATTCGCAGGGCGAAAGTTTCGCGCCGGCTTTAATGGTAATGACCCTAGATTTAATCACGATTGGTGGGGAGGCGATTAATAGGGCTGCAATTCCACTATTATTGTCAGTAATTGCCGCTGAAGTGGCAGCTACTTTATTCTATTTTATTCAAAAGCGAAGATAATCTTTTAGAATAATATCATATTAAATATTCTTTATATTCAGGAAGATACCTTGACATATTAAGGTGTTATCCACATATAAAGATCTTTTACTCTTTTTTGCCTTTTTTATAAAAAAGTGAGTTTGTTATTTACGCGGTCCTATTGGCGAAAGGTTTGTGTACGGTTGATTAACAGTTTAGGCAAGGCCTTTGTTACGTTTTCCTGGATATAGGTAGGTAGCTTAAGGTGCAAATTTTAGGAACATAAAGATTAGGCTTCTATCCGCTTTTTTATTGATTATCCAGGGGATCCGTTCTGAGTTTTTCTGTATTAATGCCGGTCTGAGCTTTACAATACGCGCATTTTTATAAGCAGTGGAAATATACCAATGATCTTTACCGGCACTAAAGAATATGTGGCGACGGATGAGCTACAAATGGCAGTGAATGCTGCAATTCAGTTACAAAAACCTCTCTTGATTAAAGGGGAGCCAGGCACTGGAAAAACAATGCTCGCTGAGCAAATTGCTACAGCTTTGGAATTACCCCTCATCCAATGGCATATCAAATCAACCACTAAAGCTCAGCAAGGACTTTACGAATATGATGCTGTTTCAAGGCTCCGAGACTCCCAGCTTGGCGATGAAAAAGTGCATGACATTTCCAACTATATTATACAAGGCAAAATCTGGCAGGCATTCCAAAGTGAAGGGCAGTGTGTATTGCTCATTGATGAGATCGATAAAGCTGATATTGAGTTTCCTAACGACTTGCTATTAGAGCTAGATAAAATGGAATTCTTTGTTTATGAAACGAAGGAATTAATCAAAGCTAAAACTCGTCCAATCATTGTAATTACCAGTAACAATGAGAAAGAGTTACCTGATGCTTTTTTACGTCGGTGTTTCTTTCATTATATTGAATTTCCTGACACCTTAACTATGGAAAAAATAATTAATGTTCATTACCCAAAGATTAAGAATGATCTGGTTAGCCAGGCAATGGATGTCTTTTTTGACGTGCGAAAGATTCCAGGCCTGAAGAAGAAACCATCAACTTCAGAATTGATAGATTGGCTAAAATTGTTGATGGCGGACGATATTCCTGATGACGTACTCAAAAGTCATGATGCCAAGAATGCGATTCCTCCTTTGTATGGGGCTTTATTAAAAAACGAGCAAGACGTGCATCTCTTGGAGAAGCTTGCATTTATGCATAGAGCTAATCGTTAATGCTAATAAACTTCTTTATGACGCTTAAGCAAGAGCGGCTTCCAGTGTCTTTCACTGAGTTGTTCTCACTGCTGGAGTGCTTAAAGCAGAATGTCATATTTGGGAATGTTGAAGATTTTTACTATCTCTCGAGACTTTGTCTAGTAAAGGATGAAAAGAATTTCGATAAGTTCGATCTCGCATTTGCAAAATACTTTGAGAATATTGATGTTCTAGATGATTTGTCTCTCTATCAAATACCTGACGAATGGTTACGTAAGCAACTAGAATCTATGCTGTCTGATGAAGAAAAGGCAAAAATAGAAGCCTTAGGCGGTTTGGACAAGCTTATGGAAGAATTTAAAAAACGAATGGAAGAGCAGCAGAAACGGCATGAAGGCGGTAACAAATGGATTGGAACTGGAGGCACGTCGCCCTTTGGCGCTTATGGTTATAATCCTGAGGGAGTTCGTATAGGGCAAGAGGAAGGAAGAAATCAGCGAGCAGCAAAAGTATGGGATCGCCGAAATTATAAAGACTTAGATGACTCTGTTGAAATTGGCACACGCAACATCAAAATGGCATTAAGACGGCTACGAAAATTTGCTCGAAGTGGTGCCGAAGAAGAATTAGATATGGATGACACTATTTCTTCGACGGCGAGAAATGCTGGGTTGCTTGATATTAAAATGGTCCCCGAGCGTCATAATTCGGTCAAAGTCTTATTGTTCTTTGACGTAGGTGGCTCGATGGATCCGCATGTGAAATTGTGTGAAGAATTGTTTTCTGCGGCCAGAAGTGAATTTAAACACCTAAAATATTTTTACTTTCATAATTTTTTGTATGAATCGGTATGGACAAAAAGTCACAGGCGACATGCGGAGACGACATCGACCTTTGAGCTCATTAATAAATTTTCTAAAGACTACAAAGTAATATTCGTGGGTGACGCGACAATGGCTCCTTATGAGGTTACTCACATTGGTGGCAGTATCGAACACTATAATGAAGAGGCTGGGTCGGTATGGATAAAACGAGTGTCAGATGCCTTTGATCATGTGGTGTGGATAAACCCAACACCTAGAGATTATTGGGAGCACAGTTACTCAATCGAGATCGTAAAAGAGCTAACTGAGGACAGGATGTTTCCTTTAACTGTGAAGGGCTTAGAAGAAGCGATGAGCCTTCTAACTAAATGATTATTCATGATTGAGTCCTTACCCGATGACCTTCGGCCAGAAAAGTACCAATCACTCGTTGATGTTATAGACTATATTGCCAATGAGCATTCCGCCTTGCCCGCGTTTAGCTGCCTTGGCCGAACTCTTTCTTACGCAGAAGTTGATGATTTAAGTAGCAGATTTGCCTTTTTCCTCCAAAATGAAACAGAGCTGGAAATAGGTGATCGTATTGCCATCCAATTACCTAACCTGCTGCAATTTCCGATTGCATTTTATGGAGCGGTAAAAGCAGGAATGGTAGTGGTTAATACTAATCCTCTATACACGGCCACAGAGATGGCTCATCAGTTCAAAGATTCTGGCGTCAAGGCTATAGTCATACTGGAAGCTTTTTGTGACAAGCTTGAACACGTGCTGTCGGAGACTCAAATTTCAACCATCATTATCGCCAAATTTGGGGACTTACAAAACGTCATTCGTCGTCAAATTCTAAATCTAGGGGCAAAATATCTTAAGAGAGCGGTGCCAGAACATAACCTGCCTAATACTTTTGCGTTTTTACAAACTGTAAAAGGAGCAAATAACTACATACAACACTCAAACAGAGGGAGTGGTGATGAGGTTGCTCTTATTCTTTATACGGGCGGTACAACTGGATTTGCAAAAGGGGCAATGCTTAGCCATAACAATTTGATTGCGAATATGATGCAACTACGATCTCGCTGTTTATTGTTAATTCGCGATAAGGTAGAAAATATAGCTGCACCACTTCCTCTTTATCATAGTTACGCTTTTCTTTTACACTGTCTCGCCATGCCGTTTTCCGGCAATCACAATATTCTTATTGCAAATCCCCGCGACTTGAACTCGCTAATTAAGCTTTTAAAAGGAATCCGAATTAATGGATTTGTCGGAATTAATACCCTTTACTCTGCATTGTTACGACATAAAGATATTACGTCTGTGGATTTTAATAATATGAAATTCTGTGGTGCGGGAGGAATGCCCATGTCCACTTCCGTAGCGGAAGAATGGGAAGAAGTAACTGGATGTGAAATTATTGAAGGTTATGGTCTGACAGAATGCTCCCCTGTGGTTGCAGTAAATATTCCTGGAAAAGTTAAGTTCGGAACTGTGGGACCGCTGGTTCCAGAGACTGAATTGAGAGTAGTAGATGACTCCGGTATCGATGTTCCTCAAGGTCAGCGAGGCGAGCTTTTGATTAAAGGTCCGCAAGTAATGCTTGGCTATTGGGATAAAAAAGAGGCTAACCTGGAAGCATTTAGTGAAGATGGTTGGTTAAAAACTGGCGACTATGTGGAAGTGGGGGAGGAAGGCTTCATTACGATTGTTGACCGGAAAAAAGATATGATCCTTGTTTCTGGTTTTAATGTCTTTCCTAATGAGGTAGAGGATTGGGTTAACAGGCATCCAGAAGTTCTGGAAAGCGCAGCAATTGGGGTGCCTAGTGAACTCACTGGTGAGGCAATTAAATTATTTGTCGTGACTAAAAACGACAAAATCCCAATCGAGGTACTAGAGGCTCATTGCAGAGAAGGGCTCACTCCTTACAAAATTCCGAGAGATTTTACATTTGTTGATGATCTGCCAAAATCGATTATAGGCAAAATATTACGTCGCGAACTGCGCGATTAGATTGATCATTTTCTTCGATGCCATTCGAAATGAGAATAGGCAGTGTTCAAATCCTTAAAAAAAGAACTCGATAAATGTCAGCATAGCGACAGGTTCCGTTTTGCTCGTCAAATCCGAAATCTTGAAAAAGCTAAATTATCAAAACCAGTTTTCGACTCCAGGGTTGATAAATTGGTCACCGATATAACGGAGTCAAAGAGTAATTGCCAAAAACGTGCGCAGGCGATACCTAGCACTATTGATTTCCCTCTAGAGCTGCCGATTACCGCCGAGGTCGATAAAATCCGACAACTTCTTGCTAAAAACCAAGTACTCGTAATCGCTGGAGATACCGGTTCAGGCAAGACTACTCAAATTCCTAAAATATGCTTGCAAGCCGGTTTTGGTCGCCGCGGACTAATAGGGCATACGCAACCAAGAAGGCTGGCTACAGTCTCTGTGGCTAATCGAATAGCAGAAGAGCTAAACACTAAGGTTGGGAATGGTGTGGGCTATCAGATTAGATTTAATGAAATCTTATCAGAATCAACTTATCTAAAATTAATGACTGATGGGATTCTTCTTGCCGAAATACAAAACGATAAATATCTGAACAAGTACGATGTCATCATAATAGATGAAGCACATGAGCGCTCGCTGAATATTGATTTTCTACTTGGTTTCTTAAAACAGTTACTAGAAAAGAGAGCTGATCTTAAGTTGATTATCACTTCCGCGACGATAGATATTGAGAAATTTTCTAAGCATTTTTCAAGCGCTCCCATAGTATCTGTTTCTGGAAGAACATACCCAGTCGAAACTCATTATCTACCATTGGAATATTTGGAAGAAGGCCCCACGGATCAATCACAACTTAACGGAATCTTAAACGCTCTGGAACAAATAATTTCAAAGGACGATAAGGATAAGAACGGTAATGAAGATATTTTAGTTTTTTTCAGTAGTGAGCGTGAAATTCGAGAAACTGCTCTTGCGATAAGAAAGAGAAAATTTCAACATTGCGAAGTACTTCCGCTCTATGCAAGATTGCGTCAGTCAGAGCAATCAAAAATATTCAGTGAACATAGGGGTCGTAGAATTGTATTGGCAACAAACGTCGCAGAAACATCACTTACTGTTCCTGGTATAAAATATGTTATCGATACAGGGTTTGCCCGCATTAGTCGTTACAGCATTCAAAGCAAAATTCAACGCCTTCCAATAGAACCAATTTCTAAAGCTAGCGCAAATCAACGCCAAGGAAGGTGCGGCAGGGTATCAGATGGCGTGTGTATAAGACTCTATTCAGAACAAGATTTTAAAGGGAGACATGACTATACAGACCCCGAAATTAAGCGAACTAATTTAGCATCAGTCATTCTTAGGATGTTGTCATTGAATTTAGGGGATATCGAAAAATTTCCTTATTTAGAGAAACCTGAAACAAAAGCGATTAATGATGGATTCAAGCTGCTAAACGAATTAAATGCTATAAATCAAAACCGAGAGCTAACCGCCATCGGGAAAAAGATGGCAATACTGCCTGTAGACCCAAAACTTTCTCGCATGCTGGTAGTGGCCAATACTCAAGCTTGTTTGCATGAGATCTTGATCATAGTCAGTGCTTTGAGCATCCAAGACCCTCGAGAACTATATGGTGACTTTTCCCAGCAAGCTCAAGAGCGATTAGCTAAATTCAATCATCAGGATTCCGACTTCCTCAGTCTAGTCAATCTTTGGGCTGATTATGAAAAGAGACGCCAGGAGTCTACTCAAAATCAACTGAAGAAATACTGCAAGATACATTTTCTGTCATTTATGAGAATGCGCGAATGGCGGGAAGTGCACAGACAATTATTACTTAGTTGTAAGCAACTTGGTCTCCGCATTAACAAAGAACCTGGTACCTATGAGGCAATACATAGAACTATTATCTCGGGATCCTTAAATCAAATTGCAACCAAGCTAGATAACAAGGTCTATGCTG
>TARA_B110000438_G_scaffold91405_2_pt1 | contig 15991 bp, 18 predicted proteins | sample TARA_B110000438 | Tara Oceans TARA_B110000438 (sample SAMEA4398413) | marine metagenome | biome: Polar Biome; feature: [MES] marine water layer (ENVO:01000295) within the mesopelagic zone...; material: water (ENVO:00002006), including particulate matter (ENVO:01000060) such as...... | reverse complement strand
TCATAAGTGTCTGCAACTTTGGTTAGCATTTCATTAAGTGTCCCAGTTTCTTCTCCAATCTTTATCATATGAATAGCAAGAGGTGGAAAGACTCCTGCTTGCTGAAGTGGTTGAGAAAGACCATTTCCTTCTTTAAGGCCTTTGTGTAGTTTGTTCATAGTTGCCGCTATCACGCGGTTGCTTAAAATTGCTTGCGTTATATTTAAAGCTCCTAGAATCGCTACGCCGCTGGTTAATAAGGTGGCCATAGTTCTGCTAAAACGAGAAATCTCTATTTTTTGAGCTAAGGAACCAAATAGGGGTAGTCTTAATACGATACCATCCCAGTGCATTTTCCCCTTTTCCTCTCTAAGATAAAAAATAAAGCCTGCTACAAATAGTGTGAATACTATGATGATAGCCAACCAGTGATTTATTATAGAAGAGCTTAGGAATAACATTATTTTTGTTGGCAGAGGTAAGGCTGAGCCTAGCTCGTCAAATAACTTAGAAAATCTCGGGATTACTACCGTAAAAAGAATCAATATAGCAAAACCTCCTACAGAACTTAGTATTGCTGGGTAGATCATGGCAGATTTTATGTTTGCTTTTAGTTCCTCACTTTTTTCAAGAAAACTAGCAACACTATTAAGAGAAGATGCCAGCGTCCCACCGGTTTCACCAGCTCGAATCATATTTATATATAACTTTGAAAATACTTTTGGAAAATCTGCAAGAGCATCAGCAAACGAACTTCCAGCATGAACTTTTTTGTGGATTTCGGTAAGAACTTCTTTAGCTTGTGGTTTTTCTGCAAGGTCAACAAGAATAGACAGTGATTTGTCAAGTGTGATCCTTGAGTCCACAAGCGTTGCAAGTTGTTGGGTAATAGAAACCAAATCCTTTTGGGATATTTTGTTTCGTAGTCCACTGATTAGAAGTGGGCTCTTAATAGATAAATTTTTATTTGATTGATTCGTTATCTGGATGGGGAAATAATTAAGTCCTCTTAATTGAGTAACCGCATTTTGATAGTTTTGTGCCTCGAGATTACCTTCAATAGGTTTTCCTAGTCGATCTGTTGCTTTGTAGTAGAATGTATTCATAATTTTAGTGCCACTACTTGTACAAGTTTTCAACGGACAAATGTTTGGGCTATTACAATTAAGTTTGTTCGTTAACTGTAACCCTCAATACCTCTTCTACGGTGGTGATTCCTTCAGATACTTTCTTCCACCCATCCTCGCGTAAAGTGGCCATACCCTTTTTACGCGCGGACTCTCGAATTAATTGCGAAGTTGATTTAGTCAATATAAGTTGGCGTATCGTATCATCGACTACTAACAACTCATAAATCCCCGATCGACCACGAAAGCCAGTATTGTTGCATTCCTTGCAACCTTTCCCATGGAAAGCCTTAAGGTTATCTTGATCAGGGTTTTCAATCTGCACTTTCAATGCTGGTGAAATTTTGACAGGTTCTATACAGGTTTTACAGATTACTCGAACCAGACGTTGAGCTAGAACACCGATAAGTGCGGAAGAAATAAGGTAGTTTTCTACACCCATATCTAGCAGACGTGTAATAGCGCCAGCCGCATCATTTGTATGAACGGTGCTAAAAACAAGATGTCCAGTCAGAGCTGCCTGAATAGCAACATCTGCAGTTGGTGCATCCCGTATTTCACCAACCATAATGACATCCGGATCTTGTCGAACAATCGAACGCAAACCACTGGCAAAATCGAGCCCTATTTGCGGCTTAACATGGATCTGGTTGATTCCTCTTATTTGATATTCCACCGGATCTTCAATTGTAATTATTTTTTTATCGGGAGTATTTATGTTTTGTAAGGCTCCGTAAAGAGTGGTTGTTTTCCCACTACCAGTGGGTCCGGTAACCAGTATTTTGCCATATGGTTTTTGAATTAATTTTTGAAATTTTTTAAGCTCCTGTTTTGGGAATCCCATTTTTTCTAAATCAACATTTAGGTTGCTACGATCTAGAATACGTATGACTACACTTTCTCCATATAGTGTGGGTAGAGTAGAGATACGCATATCTATATCTTTTCCCTGCACTTGTAACTTTATGCGTCCATCTTGTGGAAGGCGGCGTTCTGAGATGTCCAGTTCTGCCATAATTTTGATTCTTGTGCAAAGGGCGGAATTTAATCTTTTAGGCGGTGCTTCAAAATTGTGTAAAATCCCGTCTATTCGATAACGCAGGATTAAATCTTCAGCAAATGGTTCTAGGTGGATATCACTTGCTCCCATTTCAGTGGCTCTACTAATAATGTGGTTTACCAACTTTATAACAGGTGCTTCCGAAGCCATGTCACGGATGTGGTCAGTATCTAGGTCGGTATCAGTAATATTGTTTTCGTCTTCTTTTATGCTGCCGACCATTCGTCCCATGGTTGACTCGCCTTCTCCATAATAAGTTTCTATCGCCTCGATAATTGTTTGTTCAGTGCTTAAAATTATTTTTATGTTTTTCCCGAGTGAAATTTTTAGGTTTTCTATAGTATGTAAATCGAAGGGATCAAATACTGCCAAGGTCAAAGTGTTATCTTTTAAATGGACAGGGAATACAGTTTTTTCTTTTAAGAAAGCCTCTGAAATACTTATTTCTTTAATTGGTAGTTGGGGCTTTGGAAAATCCTCGAAACTGAGAAAAGGTAAACTTAGTTCTTTGCTTAGCGTTTCTAGTAAGACATTTGCGTTTATATACCCATGGTCTACAAGTGTTTTGCCAAGATAATGCCCTGTTTGAAGTTGATTTGACTTTATTTCTCCGAGGACTTTTTCGGTAAGCGTATTGTTTCTTAGCAGTATTCGTTCTACGGGATCTGATTTTTTAAGCATAATTTATTTTACATGCCTGAAATATGTTTTGGTAGCGGTGTTAAGCGAGATCCAGAAATTCTTGGAGCCGGTTGAGGTTTTTGTTTTACTATGGGCTCCGTACTCGCGGTATTTGATTTAGGTTGTTTGGGTTTTGATATTTCATCTTTAAGGTCTGTACTATTTTCTTTAAATTGCAATGTTTCATCCTCAGACATATCACTCTTAAGCTTTACTGTAATTATTTGACCCACAGAATTATCCAGAATCACTTCTCTTTTACTTATTTTAGATAATTTATAACCGCTGATTTTATCGCCAAGGTAATATCCTTTTCGCTTGATGGGGATGCTCTCAACTTTGCCCTCTTTTGTGACAGGATGTGACCCTTCTAAAATAGCAATTTTGGTGCCGCTTAGAAGCATTACTCCTTTTAAAATAAGCTTTGGGGCTGGGAGATTTGATTTTGGGGTGATTTTAGCTAACTGTGATGTCGATTTGGGTGATGTGGGAGGCTGATATTCGTTTCTTTCTTTTCTGAATAAATTTTGACTGACTATTTCATTGACGCTTTGAGGTGTGAAAGTTTGACGCTTAATTTTAAGAGGCGCTATTTCCCGAGAGATAGTTATTTGATTTTCTCCATCGACTCTATTCGGATATTTAGGATCGACCCAGATTTGAATGCCAAAAATAGTTAAAGTGAGAATTACGAGAATAAAAATTACATTGAGACTGGAAAAAACTCTATACATAGGACTGGTAATGGTTAGATTTTTTATCAATATACTTAAAAAGATATTGGGGTTTTTAAATACTCCTAGAAGGTATAGTCCAAAATCATTACTAGATGTGCTTTCTTGGAATCCCTTTAAAGTGGAATGACCCACTTCTAGCTGATGTGTCACCTTTGATCTCCCCAGTGGATATAAACCAACACCTACTTATCGGGAAAACTAGGAAAATCCTTTATAAAAAATAGATTTGGTTTTAATATAGTTAGGGTAGACAGAGCGATATAAATGAGAAGTTTAATTAATGATAAGAATTACTTTCTACAAGCCATATTTGTGAGGTTCTATGATTATTAGTCCAAACTTCGACTCGGCTAAAATCTTTGATCAGTTGCCTGACTGAGCTTTTCCAATATTTTGCTTCAATATCTACGTTGATTGGTATTTTTGCCATCTTTGATGATAAGTTGAAACGAATGCCTGTTTCGTCATTTATGTTTTTTAAAACTTCCCCGAGTGGATAGTCCCGAAAATGGAGTTGAATGCCTTTCTTTGTGGCATTAATAGAATTTTTTGTAGCCGCTTGATAAACAGGAATAGAGGGTTCAGAGTTGATGGTGGCAGATGCGGTATCTCCTGGCGAAACTTTTGAGTTAGATCTAAATTCTAGTTCTGCGTCGGCATCTCCAAATAGAGTTAGTGCTACAATAGGCGTCATTAAAAATAAAAAAAATCGCTTCATCTTCATTCCTTGGATTTTAATTTTTTCTTTATAATAGATCTTAACTTAATCGACTCTGTATTCATTTCGTCTAAGTTCTCGGCAAGTTTTGTGAGAAGTTGTTTCTGAATTTTTGTTTTGATTGATTGCTCAAAACTTTCTAGAATTTCTTTTGTTATTTTAATAACTGAAACATCTTTCGACGCTGCACGAGCGGTGACATTCCTAGGGCGGCTGGTTATTAAAGAGATTTCCCCAAATATGGATCCAATTTCAATTTTCTTGACCAATATTTCTTCACTACTTTTAAGAGATATACGCCCATCGTCAACATTTTCATCCATTGACTTATAGAGGCCTACGGTTCCTTTAAGGACCACATAAAGCCAGGATTCAATTGCTCCTTGGCTAATGATAGTTTCACCTTGTTGATATTCTTCTAAGAGACCTTGTTTTTCCAGAAGAGAGGTTTTTTCGCTCTCGGTAAACTCTTCAAAGAAAGGTAAGTTTTTTATGTAGTCAACAACTGAAATTTTTTCCACATCTAAACCTTTCGTTAGTAATATATTTATGATTATTCAAATATAAATACTTAAAATGTACTTATATTATCCTTAAAAAGGTAATCGAGTTCCAGATGATTTTTAATTTAGATGTAACTGCACTGTCTAACAATTGATTTGTCTAATAATAAGCATCAATTATGATAGTCTGCCTATAAGTTTGTCAATCCTAGGTCTCATTTTGTGATTATTTTATCGTCGCTATTGATTCTAGCCTATGTGTTTTTTGAAATCGTTTTGTGAGTTTTTTTTATGAGCGCGCAGCAGTTATTAAATGATTTGTTAGGACATCTACCTTTGAGGGTTTATGGAAAAGGTGCTGTGCTTACGTTGCTCCGAGAAATGGGGTTTGTCGTCAAAAATAAAACTCCTCTTACCGTACTTGATATTTTTCGTGATGAAGAATCAGGTGAGCTCGTTTGCAAACTTACTCCAGATGGGAATGGTGAGTTTACAGCAGCGCTATCCAATTTAAAACTTGATATCGCACATCCTCTTTATAGACAAGTTAAGGATTATCAAGTAGAGGTTTCGGAAGCACTTGGAAAGCAGGATTTAGAAGATACAAGACAAACACAGATTGAACGAGAAGATCGCGGAGAATTTCGTGTCGGAGATCTATATAAAAAAAATAGAAGGTAGTTTGTGTTTTAATAAGTTGTTAGTTGATTTTGCCTGTTAGAAAATTAATATTGTCACTTTTCAGAGTTGATGAATTTTTTCAGAAAAGGAAACATCGCTCCTCTTTTTTCGATCATCTCTTCACGTGACTTTTTTACAACTGCTTCGTCGATTAGAGTGATATTTCTTTCTTCAGCAAATCTTTCGATCCCTTTAACCACCATTCCTCTGGCAAAGGAGGGGATTCTTTCAAGTCGTTCTTTGGCTTCCGGAGTCCACTGAATATGAAATTCAACCTCTAGGCCTAGAGTATCTTCTACTTTAAGTGTGATTTCTTTTCCACCATGCTTTCCTGGTTCGTAGTCACAGGAAGGATCTTCTGCCATATAGTTGCCTGACTCTGCAAAGGCACGCGCTCGGCATCCAGAACAAATAGAAGAAAATTCACAGGTTCCGCACTTTCCTTCTAATTGTTTTCGATCTCGTAACTGAATCATTAAAGGAGAGTTGTCCCATAGATCTTTAAATGAAGATGTTTTTAAATTGCCAATAGATTCTTCTATGAAAGGACAAGGTGTCATGTTACCTTCGGGAGATATCCTGCTATAGTGTGTTCCGGCTGGACAACCACCTGAATAGGTTCGTGTGTAAACTGAATCAGGATCATTTTCGTAAACAACACGTTTATACTGTGGAGCGCATTTTGAGTTTATCATAAGGCGCCCTTTATATTTCATCTGCTGTTCGTATAGCATTTTGAGCGCTTCTTCATAGGCTTCGTTAGAAATATCAGTGTTCCCTTGGCCTCTTCCAGTACAAACAAGAAAATACAGATTGAATGCGATTGCTCCTATTTTTTCTGTAAACTCCACGACATCAGGGATTTCCTTATAATTCATGTCTGATACGGACATTTGAATAAGAAAATCAACACCGACTTCATTTAATACTTTGAAAGCCTCCATGGATTGTTCCCAGGCACCTGAAACACCACGAAATTTGTTGTGCTTTATCGCATCCATAGAATCAAGGCTAATACCTACACCATGAGCGCCCGCTTCTTTAATTTTTTGCGCGTTAGTTTTATTAATTAGAGTCCCATTTGTTCCTAGAACAACCATGAATTTTTTGTCTGCTGCATAACGAATGATTTGATATATGTCTGGACGTAATAGGGGTTCTCCACCAGTAAGAATAAGAAAGGCATTAGGATTGACTTCAGCGATTTGATCGATAACTTTTTTACACTCATTAGTATCCAATTCATCCGTGCGAAATCCCCCACGAAAATCAGCATCTAGATAGCAATGGTCACAATTAAGATTACAACGCTTCGTGAGGTTCCATGAAATGGTGTATGCTCGAAAATCCATTTTTTCTGGTTTAATTTGAAGTACATCGGTGGTTATAGACATTTATTTTTTTTGCCCTTTTTGTTGATTTTGTGTTTGCTCTTTGTCTAAGGTAGTTTTATTTTTATCAGGTTTTGTACCTGGGTCTGTTTTTTTATTTTTAGTTGCTATTTTGACGTTGGATTTTGAACCATCCGACATCTGGTTTACTGTGGGAAAACTCAACTCAACTAGATAGTTTCCTAATGATGGCCCATGGTTTGTTTTTCCTGATTTATGAGGGTGAGCGATTGCCGTTACTGAAAAAATAAATAATAAACACAAAATTGAAGCTAAATTAAAGAGAAAGAGTTTCATCTTGCAATCCTTGTTCTAGTTTACTTATTGTGGACTAGTTAAAAAATTTTGTAATTTTTTATATAACCTGCATCTTTATTTCTTATATCATACACAACTAAGAGTCTAGCAACTAATTCTTGTTCAAGAGTATACATTATAATGAGATGCCTCCGGTTAACAAAAAAAATATTATTTTTCTCAATAATGTTTTTTATATCTTCATCCTGTTTTAACAAACTATTATTAAAACAGGATGGTCAGGAGAAGATTTTGGTTACCTCGATGGACTCAGTCATTAGTTTGCTTGAAAAAAAATGGATTTCTAGTACATATTTTGACCGGGGACTAAATTACGAGAGTAGCCTTATGGAGGTGGTTTCACTTTCTGATTTATTGAAGGTTTATAGCCCTTACGGTAATGCAGATGCGATTCTTCTTAATTGTGCCGATGATTATCAGGGAATAATCTCACTAAATGATGTAAAAAAATACGATCTTCAAATTGCATTAAAAATTCAATTACTTCAGGGGGCAGTAAGGCCAGATTGGCTTCAGCCGATGCTTATTGTGGTACCGAATCACGCGAAACCTCCATTTTTTGAACGTTTTCTAACGGCAAACATTACTGAATTACGTTTTATCAGTTTGGCTGAATATTATGCCCCCTTAAACTCTTTAGGCCTGGAGAATGCTAACGCACAATTTGGGTTAGATCTATTTAAGAGTAACTGTATATTTTGTCACTCAATTAACAAGGTTGGCGGTAACAAAGGGGTTTCTTTGTTGAGTTCATTTGATTTAACATTTAGAAGTGAAAAAAAAAGATTTAAAGATAGATTTTTAGAAGAACATGGTAGCGATAATGATACTAAACAGAATATGGGGCAATTTATAGATAACAATCAGTTTGAAGCCCTGCTAGAATTTCTACACCAAATATCAGTTAATAAGGAAAAATGAAACTAGCTTAAAGTTACACTTTGAGAAAGTCTAAATTAGAGTCTTGACAGTAGTTTCGTGCATGATATGTTAATTTCAGGACAGTGGAATCCTATCATTTATTTTTTGTACTTTTGAGGTGTTAACTTTATGTCGTTAGTTGTTATTTTATTTTTTGCTTTTGGAACACTAAGTGAATTATACCTGTTAACGATTGTGAGTGGTTATATTAGTATAATTAATACCTTATCGCTAATAATGTTTACATTTTTGGTGGGTAATATAATCGGGCGAAGTTGGGGTAAAGAATATTTTGAAAAAATGCAGTGGCATTTAAAATCTCGAACTATTCCGGGAGATGAGGTGCTCAATGGCTCCGTAATGGCTTTGTCTGGAATGTTTCTTGTGACCCCTGGTGTGATCACAGACCTTTTAGGTATTTTAATACTTTTCCCAATGACTCGTGGAATTTTTACGAGTATTACAGAGAATCTAGTTAAGAAAAAAATTACTAACAGTGATCTCTATTATTTTTTTAAGGATTAATGTTTCTACCTTTGTGGCCCATGCTTTTTTCTTACCCTCCCCGCAACTTTAAGCCTGAATTACTTGATTTGGATGAGGCTCCTTTTGATGAAGTTCAAGATAGCCTTGAGGATATTCGCTTAGTGAATAGATACCTGGGGGGTTACAAAGTCCTCCTCCATTACTTCTTTAAATTTTTTAAAAGACATGAGGTAGATAAAGAGTTCTCAGTTTTGGATCTAGGTACGGGGTCTGCTGATCAACCTACAGCTGTAGTTGATATGGCACGGCAGCTAAAAATAAAGATAAAAGTTTTAGCTCTAGATATAAACTACAAGATGCTCCAGTATGCTCATAAAAAAACCAAAGATTATCCAGAAATACACCTAATTCAAGGTGATATTCATTCTATTCCTTTTGGTGAAAATAGCTTTGACCTGGTAATGAACAACTTATCTTTGCACCACTTTACAAGAAAGCAGGCAATAAATATTCTGCGGACAGCTGATCTTGTTGGGCGAGATGGTTTTATTATAAATGATCTGCATAGAAGCAGAATAGCGTATGCTTTTATAGTTTTTTTGACACGGTTAATTACAAAAAATCGTCTTACCCGATATGATGGGCCGGTATCTGTTATGAATGCATTTACTCCGTCTGAGATGGCTGAAATGGCTCAAGAGGCCGGGGTGAAAAACTTTACAGTGAAGCGGCACTTTCCTTACCGTATAGGTTTAGTTGGAACTAAATAAAAATATAGTATTTCTTATATCTTGATTCGATTAGATTTTATTGGATAATCAGAAATATTAGAATTTTTAGCGTTGAATAGGTTTATTCTGCTTCTGTTTTATGCATAGCACATCTATAATGTTTTAATTAAGGTGTTAAAGATATAGAAACGAATTTAGATTCTTAAGTTTAGGAGAAAATTTTGAATATAATTACAAAAATTAAAAATATATTTTCGGGCGAAGTTGCTGATGTTGAAAAACTGAGTCAGAATGATGTCGTCGATGACATGAAAACAATATCTTCTGAGGTAGACGAAAGTAATAAAACCTTATCTGAGCCGGATGAGGTAGACGAAAATAATAAACCTTTTTCTGAGCCAGAGCCAGTCATAAGAAAAGTTATGAGAGTTCCTGCTCTGTCAGATGATATTTTCCCACCGAACGACGAAAATAAAGTTTTAATAAAAGCTCAGCCGTCAGGGTCTAGTGATCAATGCCTTTTCATGCTAAACCGTCCTCTTTTTGAAGGTCATTCTTGGTGGTTTCCTGATTTTGAAAGTGCAGAAAGTTCTCCTCTGGCAGAACGTTTGTTTAGCTTGGATGATGTGGCATCTGTTCTTGTTAATGAATCTACCATTACAGTTACTCGGAAAGATAAAAATATATATGACTGGAAGCCTTTAGCCTCAGAAGTTGGTATAGCTTTACGTGAATTAATTATAGAAGGCGGTGAATTGATTTCAAAGAAGATAATTAGTGAAATGCCAAGTCAGGATGAAATACAAGAAGGAATTCAAAAAGCAATTAACGAAGAAGTAAACCCAGGAGTTGCTGGGCATGGTGGTCTTATTACTTTGGAAAAAATTAAAGGTAACACAATTACTATCAAGATGGGAGGAGGGTGCCAAGGGTGTAGTTCTGCGGACCTTACACTGAAAGAAGGAATTCACGGTTCCTTTCGAAAATTTGTGCCACAGATTGGTGCTATTTTTGATGAAACCGACCACGCTGCTGGATTAAACCCATACTTTTAAGGAATAAGAATTATATGCCCAAGTTGAATAAATTTAAAATTTACATAGAAACAGGAAACAACGGTATAGAGGAGCCTGCGCGGTTTTGTTTTAATAGTCATGTGTTACCACTTGAGGACTTATCTGGAGGAACTAAACCTGGAGAAACTCTTGAAGGTGGTTATGATATTAATAGTGTTGCTCATTCAATGACATTAGTTGGACCTGAAAAGGGAACTTGGTCGGTTAAAAAAATAAAAGTTGATTTTGAAGTCGAAAATACCCCCCCTTACTCAGTTGAATATTCTGCTGTTGAACTCGATGAAACCAGCGAATTAAATATCTGGAAAGATCCTCCACTTGAGACTTTCGATGTATGATTTCTTAGAGGCCTTCGATTAGTTTAGCTATCTTTTTTTGAAAAAAAGTTTTAGCTATAAGCAGGTTTGAATGAAAACATTTTTATATGTTGTTTCGCATACTTATCTAGGGTGTTTTTTAAAGGATTTTTGGTTTACCTTTATGTTAGTTTTAATTGATTATTAGTTTATTTTTTTGTATTGGTTGAGTATATGAATACAGAAACAATGCCAGAAGTTTTACCTGATGTTGAGCATGAAAGAGATGAAGATAGGTATACAAGTAAGACTTATCTCCCTCTTTATAAGGTGATTATGTGGGACGATGATGTAACAACTATGGAGTTTGTTATTCGTATTCTCACTAATCTTTTTAGAAAAGATTACACAACAGCTGAAGAGTTGATGTATGAGATTCATTTAAAAGGGGCTGCTCATGTTGAAACATTACCTCTCGAGCAAGCAGAATTTAAAGTAGAACAGGTCCACTCTGCAGCTACTATGGAGCAGTTTCCTTTTCGCTGCACTATAGAACCTGTTTGACGTGTGGGCTACCTGATTTCAATAGGTATATAATTCCTAGATTTAATACCCGTATATATTTGCCTAGGACGACCAATTCGAAAATCGACATCTTCTTGTAACTCCTTCCACTGGGCAATCCAACCAGGCAATCGCCCCATAGCAAACATAACAGGGAACATGTTGACTGGAAAATTAATGGCTTTATAAATAAGACCTGAATAAAAATCTACATTTGGGTAAAGTTTTTTCTCGATGAAGTATTCATCCTTGAGCGCAATTTCCTCTAACTCGAGAGCGATATCTAATAAAGGTTCATTTTTTGAAAGGTTCTTTAAGACTTTATCGGCCATGGTTTTAATGATTTTTGATCTAGGGTCAAAGTTTTTGTATACACGATGCCCAAAACCCATTAAGCGAAATGGGTCGTTAGGGTCTTTTGCTTTTTTTATGTATTTCTGGACATCTCCTCCATCAGCATAGATTTTTTGAAGCATTTCGATGACAGCTTGATTAGCTCCACCATGAAGAGGTCCCCATAATGCGTAGATAGCAGCAGATATTGAAGCAAAAAGATTACACATAGAGCTGCCCACCAGACGAACAGAACTAGTAGAACAATTTTGTTCGTGGTCTGCATGAAGAATTAGAAGCACTTCTAAGGCTTTAGCAATCACGGGGTCTACTTCATACTTTTCGCATGGTGTCGCAAACATCATTTTTAAAAAATTAGTTGAGTAATCAAGCGAATTGTCTGGATAGGGAAGGGGTTGTCCGATTGAATTTTTATAACTATATGCAGCGATAGTCGGTAGTTTTGCTATAAGTCGATGTATTGCAATTTCTACCTCTTGATCATCACGAACACTTAGTTCATTTTGGTAGAAAGTCGCTAGTGACCCTACAACTGCACTACATACAGCCATAGGGTGCGAGTTAATGGGAAAGCCGTCGTAAAATCTTTTAATAGACTCGTGAACCATTGAGTGGTGAGTTATGTGGTGGTTGAAGTCAGCAAGTTGTTTGGAGTTTGGTAGTATGCCGTATATCAGTAAATAGGAGGTTTCAATAAAGGTACTTTTTTCTGCTAATTGATCTATGGGGATTCCTCGATATAAAAGAATACCGTTTTCTCCATCAAGAAAAGTTATAGAACTTTTACAAGAGCCTGTGCTCATATAGCCTGGGTCAAACGTAATGAGTCCCGTTTCTTTTCTCAGGTTTCCGATGTCGATGGCCTTCTCTCCGAAGGTCCCTTCGACGACGGGAAATTCATAAGTTTTGCCTTGGTAAGTAACCTTTGCTGTATCTGCCATAAACCTCCTTAGACAATATGAAAAAACTCTATAGAGAATTACTTCTTTTTTTAAACGTGTTCATTAGGTTTTGTACATGTATTATAACGTTTAAGTAACCTTTGAGAACTATTGTTTTTTTAGATTACATTTCAATTGACCGCTGGTTTATCGCTAGAATTATTAGACTCATAAAAAGGTGTTATGAAAAAAAATAATATATTGCTCTATTTGATGTTGATAGGTATCTCAATGGGAGGACTCTGTGGGTGGATTTTTGGAAAAGAAATGCTTGTAGTCGAATGGATGGGAGAAATGTTTCTCGATACACTGAAGATGCTTGTTATCCCTCTAATTATTTCATCTATGATTGTTGGTATTACTGGATTAGGTGATATACGAAAAGTTGGTAAGGCTGGAACGATTACCCTTATTTACTTTTTATCCACTTCTGGCATTGCTGTAATGGTTGGAATAATTGTAGTGAATATTATGCAGCCTGGTTTGGGGGTCGAATTAACTACAGATATTCCTGAAAAAGTAGCTGGGAAGGAATCTATTGGTATTACAGATATACTTACTAGCTTTGTAACGCCTAATCTTTTTGAGTCAATGGCTAAAATGGAAATTTTACCGATTATTATGTTTTCTCTTGTGTTTGGAGGAGTGCTTACCACACTTGGTGAAAAGGGAAAGTTGGTAATTTCTGTTTTTGATGGAATCAATATCGCTATTATGAAAATTGTACACCTTGTTATGTATTTTGCTCCCCTTGGAGTGTTTGCGCTAGTTTCATCTAAGTTAGGGGCTGCTGGGGGAGGGGACTTATTTCTTGCGGAGTTACTCAAGATAGGAAAATTTGCTATCACTGTTATTTTAGGATTAATGATTCATGCTTTGATTACGTTGCCAGCTATTTTGTTTTTTGTTGCGAAACAAAACCCATTAATATATTTCAAAAATATGAGTAATGCCTTAACAACTGCTCTTTCGACTGCTAGTAGTGCTGCTACTTTACCAGTGACAATCGAGTGCGTTGAGGAGGAAAATAAAATTTCAAGGCGGACTACCCTTTTTGTCATTCCTTTAGGTGCTACCGTGAATATGAATGGAACCGCTCTTTATGAATCGATTGCGGCGATTTTTATCGCTCAAATGGTTGGTATTCATCTCGAGTTAAGTGATCAGATTCTGATTTTTTTAACGGCCACTCTTGCGGCAATAGGAGCTGCTGGCATTCCTGAGGCGGGACTTGTGACAATGGTTATTGTTTTACAAGCTGTTGGTCTTCCTTTGGAGGGGATTGGTATGCTTCTATCCATAGATTGGTTTCTTGATCGCATTAGGACTTCCGTTAATGTTTGGGGCGATTCTATTGGAGCTGCTGTTGTTGATCGCTTAGAAGGAAAACACTTCGAAGGAGGGGAGACTTCATGATAGTTCCAATTATATTTGGCATGATTATTGGCGCTTTGTCATCTGGGTCAGGTTTAGGTGGTGGGTTTTTAGTTGTTCCATTTCTTCTTCAATTAGGTAGAGAAGTAAAAGTAGCAGTGGGCACTTCATTTGTGTTTATTCTTATAGTCGCAATTTCATCACTAATAGCGCATGCAAAAGTGGGGAACGTGGACTGGAAGTCCGGGGGCCTTTTGGCGATAGGGGGTATGCTGGGGGCACAAGCGGGCCCTTTAATTCTAGAAAATATTTCTGATCAAAGCTTTAAGAGAGTCTTCTCAATAGTTCTTATTGGAACGGGACTGTGGTTGTTTTATCAATCTAAAACTACTTGATAAAACTAAAGAGTGCTCTTTGCCTGACGTTCTCCACGAACCAATCTTACGGCAAAGGGACCATCCCCAAGCTTATTGATCCAACTTGAACGACCTTTTACTAGACTAAACATCATTGCTCGTTCTCCATTAATGGTGTCGGTCCAGCAGCAGTCAGCTCCTCCTTTTTCAAAATATTCGTGAATATATATTTCATTATTACCAAAATCTCGATTGCTAAAGTTTTTATCATATATTGTCTTGATATCTTCGAGCTTTGGAACCCGCCAATCTTCGAAACCTCCAGTCTTTAGCTCGTTTTGTTCTTTTGCTAGTTTTTGTGATTTTTCAAGATGCATCCAACGTCCTGTCAGTTGTCTAGAATCTTTTTTCTGCCATGTAAGAGAGGTTTCTGAATCGGTGATTGTGCCATCTTGATTATCATTGAATCTTGGCATGCTACCTCGCAAATTAAATTATTAATATATGATTAATTATAACAATATTTGAATTATTAACTCTCCAAAATTATCGGTATATAGAATAAATAGCGGAAACTATTAAAGCAGATTTATTGAAGAGGTGTGAATCTTGATATTGATAACTATTACCATGCGTTGTAGTTAAAATATATATCTAACTGCGGACAATTTTTATGTTGGTTTCTTACTGGGAATTATATTATTTTTTAAATTTGTCATGAGAATTAATCCACTTTACTTCTATTAATATAAAGAAATAAAAAATAACTATTTTTATTTGTGAGGAAGAAACTCTAGTCCTTGAAAATCATACTGAAGCTTTTGGGGAAATTTTATAGAAAAAAAAGTTTTATCGTAAGGGGGTTCGAAGGGTTTGGCGATTACCTTCTTTAAGTCATAGGGTGTTTCTTCGCAGGACCGGTAAAGACAAAGATGTGCCATTATTCCCGTACCTCTTTTGCGGATAAATATAAAACCAAATATATCTCGATTATTATTAAAAAAAAACTGCAAAACAAAGTCATCATGATCGACTTTATAGATATCCCCTCTTGATAGCTTTGTTAAATCCATTTTACTGGAGACGGAGGTAGTATTACTAGATTGTTGTTTGAATGAGATACTTTCGAGAGGGTAGGCTTGTTCCTGAGTAAGTAATAAAAAAAATATAATGATGATTGCCTTTATCGAACATCTATATATAGTCAAAAAATCATACAAGGGTAAATACTTTCGAATTTGGAGGTATTGTTTTTTAAAAGTTTTCACAAGGAGCAAACCCGAAGCTAAGAAAATTATTAGAAGGAAATTGGGAGTCTACATGGAAAAATTTCTGGTAGATATAAAAAAGCCTGCAGGGATATCAATCCCCCTACAGGCTTTCTTTAAAACATTTAACTACAAACTGTTTATTACTTAAGAGTTGGGTGGTACTCTTGACATTGTGCGTTACTGGCCAAAGGCTCTGACATAAAACCCTTACGGTTTTGATTCATTTGCGCGCGATAATTACCATCGGAGTTATCCCCTTGGCAGTCACCTGCAACCAAACCAAAAACCTGAGCTTCTTCTACTGTTTTAGCAGCTTTCCATGATTGCTCTGTTTGGGACTGCCCCCACTGGAAGTCTGCTCCACCACCGTTCCCAGCATTACTTGCTGCACGACCCGCGCCCGATCTTGCGTTTATCATATTTGCA
>TARA_B110000438_G_scaffold293326_1_pt1 | contig 16033 bp, 16 predicted proteins | sample TARA_B110000438 | Tara Oceans TARA_B110000438 (sample SAMEA4398413) | marine metagenome | biome: Polar Biome; feature: [MES] marine water layer (ENVO:01000295) within the mesopelagic zone...; material: water (ENVO:00002006), including particulate matter (ENVO:01000060) such... | reverse complement strand
CAAATAATTCTAAAATACCTACAAAGGCATTGATAGGTCCATGAGAAAAATTAATAAACTTTCCTCCATAACCTTTAAACCCTAAAGAAGAAAAGCCCCAGAACTGTATAGCAATCATAGAAAAAATCGCGATTGCTAATGTAGTATTAACATCAGTTGATGCTCCCCTGAAAAAAGGGATAAGCTCACCTGTTGTTTTTCCCAAGTACGAATTAGGGCTTATTGTTCCATCACTAGTATCTTCATATAACATAGTTACTTTACCTGAGTGTATATTTTCTTGTATAGCTATTAACTCAGGTATATCTTCAGGTTTTGATCCAGTTTCAATTTTCTTTTTAATTTCATGAATGTCTTCAGGTAGGTATCCTCCAATAGAACTTAACGGAGCTCTAGTAGTTTCACCTCTTCCTAAAGGCATAATACTCAAAAATCCAGCATCATCAAAAACAACAAATCCATGAGAAGCTTCCTCTTCAAGTACACATAATTCTGAAAGTACTTTATTAGAACTATTATCATGAGAAACTTCTGCACAATGGCCTGAATGTGAATGGTGATGAACCCATTCTTCGACTGTTTCTATCTTTCCAATGGATCCCACTCCAGGCAAAATCCCCATCCAGTTAAAAACTAGAACACCTAAAAATATTGTTATAACAACGGGTAAAAATTTTCTTGCACTTTTGCCACCTGCTTCTTCAGCAGTGTCAATAAAAAATTGAAAAATTAATTCAAAAATATTTTGTAATCCTGAAGGAACTTCTTTAATATTCCTTGTAGCAATCCATGACAATATAATTAATATTAGCATTGCTATCCAAAGCATAACCGTGGAATTTTTTAAGTCATAGTTAAATGGAGATGAGATGCTAAAAACAGTCTCTGCAGCGATTGAGATAAATGGCATAGGTCCACCAAGAAATCCAAATCCAAAGCTTGCGCCAAGTGCACCACCAAGCACAGAAATTACAAAAATAGCAAAGATTGAGGTAAATAAAATTATAAATTTGGGTTTTAAAAACATTAAAGTATGTATTCTTTTATTTTTTAACTTTTTAAAATTCTAATCGTTCCAATAATACCTATAAAAAGTCCAATCATCAAACCAATTAAGGTCAAAAAATAGCCAAGATTTAACTTATTATCAAAAAAATTACCAATGAAAGTTAAAATTATAGTTGGAGTAACCATAACCCAGCCTAAACCTAAATATTTTCCAGCAAGAAAAATAGAAGAGTAAATCAATTTTGAAGACGAATCATTTGGTGCTTTTTTATTTTTCATCAATATCTAAGCCTTCTATAAAAGATTCAAATACTGAAAGACTTCTTCTTTCTTTTTCCCCAAGTGGAGAATAAGTGGAAGCTTTATCTTCATTTTCTTTTTGATCTTCTAGAGGGTTGTCAATATCTAGTTTAGATTTTTGGAATCCAGCTTTTTCTAAAACTTTCTTATCGCAAAGTACATCTATATTTAATTTGAGTGCAATTACCATAGCATCAGAGGGTCTAGCATCTAATTGAATTTCTTTTCCTCCAACTGAAACAATTATTTTGGCAAAATAGGTTCCATTATCTAGATTGTTAATAATGATTTTTTCTACTTTACCTCCAAATTGTTCAATTGTATTGCAAAAAAGATCATGAGTTAATGGTCTAGGAATTTCAACTTTTTGCATTCTAATTGCAATTGCATCAGCTTCAGCAGCTGCAATCCAAATCGCAAGAAACAATGAACCAGATTTTTGTTTAAGAATCAAAACTCTTTGTCCCATAGCGTTAATTTTTAAGCTGTCAACAAGCATTTTATACATATTAATAGAATATATAATTTGAAAATTAGATCAACAAATTTAAGACCTTTTTTAAAATGAATAAAGATTATTAATCTGTTGATTAATTTCTAAAACTTTTTCTCTAGCTTTTATATCAAAATCATATTCATCATCAGAAGCGTAGATAATACCTCTTGAAGAATTAATCAAAATTATAGGTTTTTTAATAATAGAGGATTCTAATACTTTTTGTAGGTTTCCTTTTTGATGTCCTATTCCTGGGATTAAAAAAGGAAGATCAGGAGCTTGGTTTCTAATTATTGAAAGTTGATCAGGGTAAGTAGCTCCCATAACTAATCCTATGTTTCTATTTTTATTTAATTCCTTGGATAATTTAGCTATTTTTTCATATAAAGTCATATTTTCTTTCTCTGAAAAGAAATCTTGTATTTGACCACCAGATTTATTTGAAGATTTACATATTATAAAAACTCCTTTATCTGGACGAGTAATAAATGGTTCAATACCGTCTGTTCCAAAAAAAGGAACTACAGTAATGGAATCAAAATCCCAAAATTCAAACATAGCTTTAGCGTATGCTTCAGAAGTAGAATCTATATCAGATCTTTTACAATCACCTATAATAATTTTTTTTTCAGGTAAATCTTTAATATACTGTATTGTTTTCTCTAGAGCTTTTAAACCTTCAAATCCATAAGATTCATAAAAAGCTAACTGTGGTTTATAACCAATTACCAAATCATATGTACTGTCAATAATTCTTTTATTAAAATCAAAAAAATTTTTTATTGGCATTTTTTCTAAATTAGGGTCAAGTCCAACAATTAGAAAGGATTTTTTTCTTTCTATTATTTCTAATAAATTTTGATTAAAAGTTTTCATGAAATTAAATTTCTATACACAAAACAATTTACTTCATTGTTTACACTTAAGTTTAGACTATCTAAAAGATTATTATCTATTGAAATATAATAATCTTTATTTGAATAAACCTGAAGTAAAGACATTTTTTTACTTTTAAAGACATTGATTATGTTTCCAGTAAAATAAAAGCCAGAATTTTTATCTATAAATTTTTCTTTAGATAATATAACACTTATTGAAGAAAAAAACTTTTTATCAAATTTTCCTTTATTTTCAATTTGATTCAAAACTTCATCATCATTTTTCCAAAAACTTAAAATATTTTCCTTTGGAATCTTCTTATTAGCTATACCTTTATCAACTAAAAGAATGTTTTTTGATGTTTCAAATATATCGTCTAGAAAATGTGTTACAAATAAAATACAAAGATTTAAGTCTATGGTAGATTTTTCTAATATAGATAATATCTCTTTTCGTGCAAACAGATCTAAGGAATTTATAGGTTCGTCTAACATTAATATTTTACCGTTTCTAGCAAAAGCTCTGGCTAACGATACTTTTTGTTTTTGTCCTCCAGATAAATCATTTGGGTATAAAGTTGACAATTCTTGTAATTTAAATAAATTTAAACATTCTGAAGGAGTTATTTTTTTTTCATGATTTCGCAAAAATTTATAACCAAATTCTATATTTTGTAAAACAGTTAAATTTTCAAATAATTTTTCTGATTGTTGAATATAAGATATTTCTCTTTTTTCAGGAGGTAGATTAATTTTTTCATTAGTTGAATATAAAATATTATCATTTAATTTTATTATTCCATTTTCTATAGGTATAAACCCAGCTAAAGAGTTTAATATGGTTGATTTACCATTTCCTGAACGGCCCCAAATATAGTTTATTCCTTCAGTGAAATCTGAAGATGAAGAAATCTTAAAATCTCCTATTTTGGTATGTATATCAAATTTAATAGTATTCATAAAAAGTTATTAAAATTTTGTTTTTTTCTAATAAAATTAAAAATAATAACAGTAATTATTGCCAAAGAAATAGAAACAGTAGATAACTGAATAAGATTAGTATTATTTCCATTCTGGATTGAAGTATAAATAGCAGTAGATAAAGTTTGAGTTTTACCAGATATATTTCCAGAAACTATCATAGTTGCACCAAATTCAGATATTGATCGAATAAATCCTAAAAATATAGCTGATAAAATGCCTGTTTTTATAACAGGAAAAACAACGTAAAAAAATGTATTTTTTTTATTTGCTCCTAATATTCTAGAAGAATTAATTAAAGATGAGTCAATAGAATGGAAAGTTATCAGAATTGTTCTGTAAACTAATGGAAGTGATATTATTGCACAAGCTAAACTTCCTCCAATCCATTCAAATGCTATATTTCCATTACTAATAAATATCAAAAAATAACCAGTTATAACTGGAGGCAAAGCTAAAGGAAGAGTAGTAATAACATCTATAAAAAATGTTAATTTTGTAAACTTTATTGCGATATAAGAAAATAAAAGCGAAAAAATAAAACAAATTAATGTAGCTAAAAGAGAAATTTTCAAAGTAACTATTACAATATTTAATATATCCATTTAATTAATCAAGAACCCTAATTCACTAAGTTTATTTTTAATAGTATCTGATTCTAGTGTATCTAAAAAATCATTTATTATATGGTTGTCATTATTTTTCAAAACACCCATTTTATATTCTATTTTATCGTGATATTCTAGAGGGATTTTATAAATAATTTTTAAATCATTTTTTATTGCTTCTGTGTTATAAACAATTCCAAAAAGATCTTTATTATTTTTTAATATATTAGAAACATAAGTCACATCACCAGAAAGAATAATGTTTTTTTCAATAAAGTTTTCAGAAAAAATTTTTTCTATAGCTTGAAAAGAATAAACTCCTGCAGGAGCAATTTCAGGATCTGCAATTAAAAGTCTCTTATTAGTATTATGGATGTCATTAAGTGAATATTTAGTATTTGAACTTGTAACAATAACAAGACTATTTGAAGCAAATGTTCTTAATGAATCTGCATCTATAACACCTTCAAAAGTTAGAATATCTATAGAATTTTGTGAAGCAAAAATTACACCTCCTATTTTTTTTTCATTAATATTAATTCTTCTAGCTAAACTTAATGATCCTCCATAATTGATAAATATATGTTTACTTCCAAATTCTGAATATTCGCTATTAATTACATCTTTCAACGAAGCCGCAACCATTATAATTTCTCTTTTCTCAGCACATGAGGTAAAGATTAATAAAATAAAAATTATTAATAAGATGAATACTTTTTTTTTAGCTATAGTTTTTTTCATTTATACACAATAATATTATAAAAATAATAACATTTGATGTTATCCTAATATAAAATAATCAAATGATTAAATTACACTTAACTTAATAAAACAATTATATAGTCAAAATGGCAAATCAATCACAAAGTGAACAATACGCATTCAATGCTTTTGCAAATTTACCTTTTTATAGTTCAATTAATTCAGAATTTGTTGAACTTGCAAATATTTATGATAAAAAATCAATAGTTGATCTTGGTTGTGGTACTGGCAACATAACTAAATTGATTTTAGAAAAAATAATTTCAGCAAAAGAATCAGTAATTTACGCAGTTGACACATCAAAAAGTGCATTAAAAACTGCAGCAATCGAATTAGAAAATAATCCTATAGTCAAATTTGTACATTCAGAAGTACAAAATTTGACAGACGCAGTAAAAGATAAAGCGGATGCAATGATTTATTGTAATTCAATACATTATGTTCCAGATAAAATTCAATTACTAAAAGATATTGGAAATAAACTAACAAATAATGGAGTATTAGCATTTAATACATCTTTTTATGAAGGTTCACACCCTGAAGAGTCTCATGAATTTTATAGAAAGTGGATGTTTAGATCTTTAAGACTTTTAAATAAAGATCATAAATTGAAGCCTATTAAAAGTGAAAAAGTTTCGTCAAGGAAACAATTGACGCCTGAAGATTATAAATCATTACTAAAAAACAATGGTTATAATATAGAACATATGGAAGCAAATTCTTATCAAGTTCCTATAGATGGATTTCATTATATAAGTGAGTTCAAAGACTGGATTGAAGGAGTTATGCCAGGTGTACCTCTTGAAATTGGTAAAATGACATTACAAAAAGCTTTAAAAGAAGTTTTTAGTGAAATGTCATTAACAACGGTTCCAAGAAATTGGTTGTCTGTTAGAGCAGTTAAAGCTTAATCAATTCCTAGATAATCATCTACTGTGCCAACTTTAAATGACTTTTTAGAATTATTTACTATTGTCGCATAAGCAGTATCTATTGAAGTATAACAAGGGATAGAAAGTTCAGTTGCTTTTCTTCTAATATGATACCCATCTTGCATAGAAGATCTATTACCAGTAACAGTATTTAATACAGCTCCAACTTTACCTTCATTAATAATATCTAAAACTGTTGGAGATTTAGACAAAATTTTGTTAACCATTGTAGATTTAATTCCTAAAGATTTTATAAAATTATAAGTACCTTCTGTGGCATACATTTTATTTCCATTTGCATCCAATTTTTTTATAAATCCAACAGAATCTTCTTTATCTCTATTAGCTATTGATAACAGAAAATTAGTTTGGGGATTTATTTCCATACCAGCACCTATCATAGCTTTTTTCATTGCATCAGGTAAATTATCATCAATTCCCATAACTTCTCCAGTTGATTTCATTTCTGGTCCAAGATAGGTATCAACTCCAGATAATTTAGACATAGAAAAAACAGGAGACTTCACTGCAAATAATTTTTTTTCTTTAATTAAGCCAGTGCCATACTTTAAATCTTTTAATTTCTTTCCAAGCATAACTTTAATAGCTAAATCAATCATTGGAACGTTAGTTACTTTAGATATAAAAGGAATTGTTCTACTTGATCTAGGATTGACTTCTATAACAAAAAGTTTTGACTTTTCTTCAATATTATTTACATCTTTATTATCAAAAAAAGATTTTTTTGTTCTTTTTACTATGTACTGAATATTCATTAAACCTTTAATTCCTAAAGTCCTACCTAAGCTTTCTGTAGCTTTAATTAGTGATTTTTTTTCATCTAGAGATAGATCATATGCTGGATAAACGGCTGTACTATCTCCTGAATGAACTCCAGCTCTTTCTACATGTTGCATAATTCCGGGAATTAATACATTTTCTTTATCACAAACAGCATCAATTTCAATTTCAATTCCATCAATATATTGATCAACTAATATAGTTTGCCCAGGAACAAAATTTTGTGCTCTAGTAAAATATCTTTTAAGTTCAGTTTCAGAATGGACTATTTCCATAGCCCTTCCACCTAGTACATAAGACGGTCTAACCATTACTGGATAGCCTACTTTATTTGCTATTTCAATAGCCTTTGAAAGTTTTACAGTTACAGAACCTTTAGGTTGTAAAACTCCAGCTTTCTGAGCAACTTTTTCAAAACTACCTCTTTCTGAAGCCAAGTTAATTACTTGAGATGAAGATCCTAATATAGGAAAATTAAATTTTCCTAGTTCTTGAGACATATTAATCGCTGTCTGACCTCCAAATTGAACTAAAGATTTAGGTAATTTATTATTAACAGATTCATTTTCTATAATATCTAAAACACTTTCAGTATCTAAAGGTTCAAAATATAATCTTGAAGAAGTATCAAAGTCAGTAGAAACAGTTTCTGGATTAGAATTAATTAATATTGATTTAACTCCACTTTTCAATAAACTTCTTGATGCATGAACAGAACAATAATCAAATTCAATACCTTGCCCAATTCTAATAGGTCCAGAACCAAGTACTATTGCTTTTTTACCTTCGAGTGGTATTGCTTCGTTTTCTTCTTCATAGGTACTATAAAAATACGTAGTAATTGCTTCAAATTCAGCAGCACAAGTATCAACCATTTTATAAGTAGGAATTATATTATGTTTTTTTCTAAGGTTTCTAACATCAATTTCCTTAATATTTTTTAATTTAGCAATATAATTATCTGAAAATCCTAAACCTTTAGATTCAGTAATGATTTCTTTAGTAAGTTCATTATCAATAATATTTTTTTCATTAATAATTATTTTTTCAATGGCACTAGTAAACCAATAGTCTATATATGTTCGTTTTGTCTCTTCTAAGGCTGATGAACCATTTCGAAGTCTTTTAGCAATATCCCAAAGTCTATCATCCATCGGAAGATTAGATTTACCAGAATCTGGTTCAAATAATAAATCTGGTTTGTTATTTTCTAGTGATCTAATAGATTTTAAGAGTGCTGCTTCAAAAGACCTCTCAATTCCCATCACTTCACCTGTAGCTTTCATTTGAGTACCCAATGATCTATCAGCATCAGGAAATTTATCAAAAGGCCATCTAGGAATTTTTACAACACAATAATCTAAAGAAGGTTCAAACACTGAAAAAGTTTTTCCAGTAACAGGATTAGTAATTTCATCTAAATTTTTTCCTATTGCTATTTTAGAAGCTATTCTAGCTATTGGATATCCTGTTGCTTTAGAAGCAAGAGCAGAAGATCTTGAGACACGTGGGTTAACTTCAATGATGTAATATTCTGGATCTTCAGAAAAATTATCTCCTATTTGTTTTTTTACTTCATTTGAAGGTTTTAAAGCAAGTTGAACATTACATCCTCCTCTAATCTCAAGTTTAGAAATTATTTCTAAACTTGCGGTTCGAAGCATTTGGTATTCTTTATCATTTAATGTTTGAGAAGGAGCTACAACTATAGAATCCCCAGTATGAACACCCATAGGATCTAAATTTTCCATATTACATATAGTAATAACATTGCCAATGTTATCTCTCATAACTTCATACTCTATTTCTTTCCAGCCTACTAAAGATTTTTCAATTAAAACTTGCCCAACTCTAGAAAGACTAATACCATGATTTGCAATTTCAACTAATTCATCTATATTCTTTGCTATACCTCCTCCAGTACCACCTAGTGTATAAGCCGGTCTTATTACAACTGGAAATCCAATTTTTACAGCTGCTTTTTTTGCATTTTCAATATCATTAACTGCTATAGATGGAGGTGTTGGTTGATTAATTTCTATTAAAAAAGATCTAAATTTATCTCTATCTTCTGCTACTTCAATAGAGTTTATACTTGTGCCTAATACTTTTACATTATATTTTTCTAAAATCCCCAAGTTATTTAATTCTGAAGTTAAATTTAGCCCAGTTTGCCCACCTAAAGTTCCCAATATTCCAAAAGGTTTTTCTTTTTGTATAATACTTTCAACAATATCTGGAGTTATAGGTTCTATATAAATCCTATCCGCCATATCTTTATCCGTCATAATTGTTGCTGGATTAGAGTTAATCAAAACTACTCTGTAACCTTCTTCTCTTAATGATTTGCAAGCTTGAGCTCCAGCATAATCAAATTCAGCAGCTTGTCCTATAATAATTGGTCCAGAACCTACCACTAATACTGTATTGTTTTTCATTTATTTACCTTTAAACCGGTTTATTTTTTCTATAAAATCATCAAATATATATTCTGAATCTTTTGGTCCTGGTGAAGCTTCAGAGTGATATTGAATTGAAAAAACAGGAAGTTTTTTATGATTTAGACCAGAAACTGTACCATCATTCATATTTATATGAGTTATTTCAAGATCTTTATGAATATCTTTATTTGAAACAGCATAACCATGATTTTGAGAAGTTACATATACTCTATTTTGCTTAATATCTTTTACTGGTTGATTTCCTCCTCTATGGCCAAAAGGTAATTTAAATGTTTCTAATCCAAAAGATTTTGCGATTAATTGATGTCCTAAGCAAATGCCTAAAATCGGGATACCTGAATCTATTAATTTCTTAACATTCGAGATTATATTGTTTAAATTTTTAGGATCTCCAGGCCCAGGAGACAAAACAATACCATCAGGGTTTTTAGATAAAATCATTTCAGCTTTTGAATCATATGGATAAATATTCACAGAGCAATTTCTTTTTCTTAACAATCTCAAAATGTTATTTTTTACTCCCAAATCTAAAACAGAAATATTTAGATTTGTATCATTTTTTTCATCATAAATAATCTGTTTTTTAGAAACTTGGGATACAAAATTTTCTTCATCATAATGTTTTATTGAATTTATTTTATTTAATATCTCATTAACGTCATTATTAGTTGATATAGCACCCATCATAACTCCAGCATTTCTAATTTTTTTTACAATTGATCTTGTATCAAGGCCGTAAACACCAGGGGTTTTATTTTCTAATAAATATTGATCAAGGTTCATTATTGAATTATTGTGAGATGGTTTTTCGCAAAATTGCCTTACAATAAATCCTTGAACTTGTATTTCTGATGATTCTACATCTTCTTTACTTATTCCATAATTTCCTATCATTGGATAAGTAGGGATAAGTATTTGTCCTCTATAAGATGGGTCTGTAAGCATTTCTTGATATCCTGTCATAGATGTATTAAAAACAACTTCTCCAATGATTTCTTTTTCTAATCCGAATGAAAAACCATTATAAATAGTTCCATCTTGAAGTATTAAGTTTATTTTTTTATGCATTATTGTTCCTCATATACAATTTCTCCTCCATATATTGTCATGGAAATTTTTCCAAAAAGTTCTGAATTAATTAATGGAGAATTAGCACTTTTAGAAAAGAAACTATCTTTTTCGACAATAAATGATTTATTTTCATCAAAAATTGTAAAATCTGCTTGATAGCCTTTTTTAATTTTACCTATTTTTAAATTCATAATTTTATTTAATAGTTTTCCTGGTGAATTAGACATAAATTTTATTACTTCTTGAATACTTAGTTCTCCATTTTTCACTAAAGTAAGCATTGTAGGTAGAGCTAATTCTGCACCATTAATACCTGCTGGAACATCTTCATAAGTATTTAGTTTGTCTCCTTTAGAATGAGGGGCATGGTCACTCGCAATTAAATCAATAGTTCCGTCTTTTAAAGCATTGATTAAAGCCTTTCTATCTTCTTCGCATCTTAGAGGTGGATTAACTCTAGTATTAGTGTCATAAGAATTTAAATCAAGAAATTTTGGAATATCTCCTTTTAACCCATAAGTCCATAATTCATTCATAAATAAATGATGCGGAGTAACTTCGGCTATTATATTTACACCTAATTTTTTTGCTTCTTTAATAAGCTCAATGCTTTCTTTAGAAGATATATGTTGAAAATAAATAGGAGAGTTATTTTCCATTGCAATTTTTATATCTCTTTTTATTATTGAGTGCTCAGCTTTAGCACTTCTAGGTTTTAATCCTAATCTAATAGAAGTTGGCCCATCATTAATCACACCATCGTTAATTAAAAGCTTATCTTCACAGTGTTGGAAAAATAATTTATTATTATTTTTTGCATTTAATAGTCCTTTTTTAAATATTTCATCATTTTCTACTACATCACCATCATCGCTAAAACCCACTACACCATATTTTGATAAAGTTTCAAAATCTACTAATTTTTTGCCTTTTCTATCTATAGTGACAGATGCAGTTTGCAATATTCTAATTGAAGCATTTTTATTTATAACTTCATTCTGTTTTTCCAAAACTTTCTTATTATCCATTGTAGGTATTGTATTAGCCATCATGACAACAGTTGTAAAACCACCTTTAGCTGAAGATTTAGACCCAGATTTGATATTTTCTTTATAAGTTTCTCCAGGGTCTCTATAATGAACATGTAAATCAATTAAGCCAGGAATTAATGTTTTTTTATTAATATCTATAATTTCTAAATCACTATTTTCTATATTTTTTGAGATTTCTATAATTTTTCCATCATTAATTAAAAGATCAGAAATTTGATTTAAATTTTCAGAAGGATCAATAATATTTGCATTTTTGATAATAAAATTTCTCATATAATTATTTACCCAATAAACTTTCTATAATAATTTGTCTAACATAAACTCCATTTTCAACTTGAATATTGATTAATGAATTATCAGAATGAACAATATTATGAGAAATTTCGATTTCCTCGTTAACAGGGCCAGGATGCATTATATATATATTTTTTTTACATTTATCGATTAATTCTTCATCAATTTTCCATTCATTTTGGTATTTTTCAAAATCTAAATCAAAATTATTATTAAATCTTTCCTTTTGAATTCTTAAAGGCATAATTATATCTGAGTTGATAATTGGTTTTTCAAGTTCATCATAAATTTTAATTTTTCCTGAATATTCTTTAATTAAAAATTCATAAGCTTCTAAAATTTCTTTAGAAATCAATTCCTTAGGTCCCAAAATATTTATATTGCATCCCATTTTTATCAATCCAATAATATTTGACCTTGCAACTCTACTAAAAATAAAATCTCCCACAATTGATATTTCTAAATTAGAAAAATTTTGATTCTTTTCATAAATAGTAAATAAATCAGCTATAGTTTGGGTAGGGTGAGCATGAGACCCATCTCCAGCATTAATAATTGAGGAACTAACATGTTTAGCAGCAAAATTTGCTGCCCCAGAGGATGGATGTCTAATAATCATTAGATCCATACCTATATTGTCAATAGTTTTCAACGTATTGTAAAATGATTCACCTTTATTTTTACTAGATTTTGATACATCTAAATTATAAAATTTTAATCCTAGATTATTTGAAGCTTTTTCAAAGCTAAGCTTAGTTCTTGTGGAATCTTCATAAAATAGCGCACATATATTTTTATTATTAAAGTTTTTATTTCTATTACTAGTTTTAAGTTCTTTTGTTTTAGTTAGAATTTCTAAAATATAATCTTTTTCTAAATGATCTATATCCAAAAAATGTTTATTTAAATCATTCATTAATTATCTTTTCTTTACAGAGTTCAATTTTATCTATTCCATCAATTTCTTTCATTGATACTTTGACATGTTCCTTATTTGAAGTAGGTATATTTTTACCAACAAAATCAGGTCTAATAGGAACTTCTCTATGTCCTCTATCGATAAGAGCAGCAAGTTTTATATTATTAGGTCTCCCTAAAGTAAAAATAGCTTCTAAGGAAGCTCTTATTGTTCTTCCAGTGAATAGTACATCATCAATTAAGACTAAATTTTTATCTTGAACTGAAATTTCAAGTTTTAATGAATTGATTTTTTTTGAAGTTTTAATATCATCTCTAAAAAATTTTGTGTCTATAGAATAATAGTTTAAAGAGGTGTTTTCATAAGAGCTAATTGTTTCAGAAATTCTTTTAGCAATATGTTGACCTCGAGTCTTAATTCCCAAAAGAATCAAGTTTTTTGTACCTTGGTTTGATTCAATGATTTCATGAGATATTCGAATAATAGCTCTACGTATATCATCCTCATCAAACAATGTTTTGTAAAAAAATTTATTTTTATCTGATAACAAAATTTACCCTTGTGGTTTCTCTGAACCCGCTTAAAGAAATTAGATCAAGTTGATAATAACAATTTATTAAAATTATTCAATGATTATTTTAATAAAATAAGCTTATTAAAGAATATTTTTAATAAGTAAATTAGTAAATTAAAGAAATTTTTATAAAAATTTCTTTAATAAGCGTTTATAATACTATCGTTATAAATTAACAATATCTGATTAATAACAGATAATAAAAAGATAACTATTTAGGAGGCTAATGTAATGACATTAAATGTTGTTAAGGGAAAATTTATGTGGGCTAAACTCACAAAAAGAGAGCAACTATCAGAAGATTTATGGAAAATGTGGCTTCAACCAGAAGAAAAATTTGATTTCAAACCAGGGCAGTATTGCACAATTGGTTCAGGAGGAATTGAAAGAGCATATTCTATAGCCTCTTCTCCTGATGAAGAACAAATAGAGCTATTTGTTGAATTAGTTCCGCCACCTGATGGAAATTTAACTCCACTATTAAATGACCTTAAAGTTGGGGATGCTGTTACCATTAGGCCAAGAGCAAAAGGGATTTTTGTATTAAAACCAGGGTTTAAAAACCATATAATGGTTGGAACTGTTACTGGAGTTGCTCCTTATGTGAGTATGCTAAGAAAACATTTAAGTAATGAAGAATTTTCAAGTAATAACTATTATGTACTAGAAGGAGCTTCATACACTGATGAATTTGGTTATGATGAAGAACTTATTGATTTAGCTAGGAAGAATGATAATGTTGTATTTGAAGGTTCAATTAGTAGGCCTTCAGAAGATAAAAATAGAGATTGGAAAGGTTTAGAAGGAAGAATAAATAACCTTGTAGTGGGAAAGATGGAAGAGTGGGGAATCATTCCAAGTGAGACTATTGTTTATGCTTGTGGACATCCAGGAATGATAGAGGACGTAAAAGAAAAATTAGAAAACACTGAATATACTTTTCTTGAAGAAAGATTTTGGAAAGATTAAATATTAAAAAAATTAATTTATTAAATAAGGAGTAAATTATGGGAGAAAAAATAGCATTTGTTGGTTTAGGAATAATGGGTAAACCAATGGCAAAAAATTTAATGAAAGAAGGATATGAATTATATGTTTATGATTTATTTCCTGAACCTGTTGCAGAATTAGTAAAAGAAGGTGCTACAGGTTGTAAATCAGCAGCTGAAGCTTCTTCAAATACAAATATCACTTTGACTATGGTTCAAGATGGACCACAAGCAGAATCAGCTATTGCTGGTAAGGGTGGTGTTATAGAAGGTGCTTCAAAAGGTCATTTAATTATTGATATGAGTTCTATAGCTCCAGGTGTTTCCCAAAGAATTGGTAAAATTTGTGACGAAAACGGAGTAAATTTTCTAGATGCTCCAGTTTCTGGAGGAGAGCCTTTTGCAATTTCAGGAGATTTAGCCATAATGGTTGGAGGGTCTGCTGGAGATTTTGAGCACGCAAAACCTTTATTTGATATTTTAGGTAAATCAGCCATTTTATGTGGTGCTCACGGTGCAGGTCAAGTGACAAAATTAGCTAATCAAATATGTGTAGGAGCTAATATTCATGCATTAGCAGAAGCATTAGCTTTAGCTGCAAAATCTGGAGTTAACCCTGAAACTGTATATAAAGCTATTCAAGGTGGGCTTGCGGGTTCAAATGTAATAAACGCAAAAGCACCAATGATGGTTGACAGGAATTTTGAACCAGGATTCAGAATTGAGTTACATTATAAAGACATAAATAATGCAATGGAAGCAGCAAGAGATTTGAACCTTCCATTACAAGTCACTTCAAATTTACAGCAAGTTCTTACTAGTTTAATGATTCAAGGAGAAGGAAAAAGTGACCATTCTGCTATTGCAAAATATGTAGAACAATTAGCTGGTGTTGAAATAAAAAAACATTAGAGTCCGTAAAAATCATCAATCAACTTCAAAGATAATTTGGAGTTGATTGCTTTTTATTTAAAAAAGAACCTAAAAAATTAAATCTGATTAAATTCCTTCCCAAAATTCTACCCAACTTCCAGGGCCATCTGATTTATCAACTAATTCGTTAAGTTTTGAATATGCTTCTGATTTAGGGATTTGATTTCCTTTTCTGTAAGGTGAATCAATTATATCCGATGTCCATTGCATATAAACTCTGTTTAATTCTTCTTTAGGACCAGGAAGAGTTCCTCCATTAAAGTAAACCATTGACTGGGATCTTTGTCCTGCACTAGAATAGTCATCAGCAATTTCCTTAACTAGTTCGGCTGCTTTTCTAGCTTGACCATTTTGCACTTTCCATACTCTTCTAATATGATACATTTTTACCTCTTTAAATATTTGAATATATAATTATCTGAAGTATATATTCAAATTGAATTATTAACCATTTTTATAGCCTCAACTCCTAACTTAATTACATCATCAGGAGGAGATTTTAATAATCCATTTTGAGTAATGAGTTTTTTATTAGATATTAGATCTTTTGAGGTAAGCCAAATCCAATCATCTGAAAGTGATATTTTTTGCAACAATGGAATACCGAAGTAAACAAAATCTATATGCTCATGGTTTCCAACATTTATATCAAATACTGATTCAATTAATATGGCTTCTGGAACAGCGATATTTACAACTTGATCAAAAGAATATTTAGATTTTGAAAAAATTTTAACATCAATACCCATTTCTTCTTTAACTTCTCGCAAACCAGCATCTACAGGAGTTTCATTGCTATCTATATGTCCACCAGCTGGCAACCATTCTTCTACTTTCTTATGCCAATGTAATGCAATTTTACTTTTAAAAACTACAAATATTGTTGATGTGAAATGTTTAATCATTTTAAAAATTTAAACCTTTTTTAATAAACTAAGGGTGAAATTATCGGGTAAGGAGTTTCCTTACCGGA
>TARA_B110000438_G_scaffold289746_1_pt1 | contig 16035 bp, 17 predicted proteins | sample TARA_B110000438 | Tara Oceans TARA_B110000438 (sample SAMEA4398413) | marine metagenome | biome: Polar Biome; feature: [MES] marine water layer (ENVO:01000295) within the mesopelagic zone...; material: water (ENVO:00002006), including particulate matter (ENVO:01000060) such... | reverse complement strand
TGGTTCTGCTTCAGCTTTTGGTTCTGCTTCAGCTTTTGGTTCTACTTTACTTGATTGTCTTTTTGAAGCTTCAGCTTGAGCTTTATTTCGAGCTTCTGTTTCCAGTCTTTCTAATTCAGCTTCTTCAGCAAGTTGATCTTCTTGAATTTTCTTATAAAGTTCTTGTCCAGCTATAATTGATTCCGTTACCAAATTAGTAATCAATTGAATTGATCTTAAACCATCATCATTAGAAGGAATTGGATATTCAACTTCATTAGGATTAGAATTTGTATCAACCATTGCAACAATTGGTATATTTAATTTTTTAGCTTCAGCAACTGCTATATTTTCTCTATGAATATCAACTACGTAAAGAACAGAAGGTAATTGATTCATTTCTTTTATTCCAGAAAAAAACTTATTTAGTCTTCCTCTTTCTGCATCAAGTTTTTGTGATTCTCTTTTAGTTTGAGATATAACAATACCTTTGGCAAATGAATCTTCTAACTGAACTAATCTTTCTAGTCTTTTTTCAATAGTCTTAAAGTTAGTCATCAAACCACCTAGCCATCTTTGATTTATATATAAAGAATTAGATCTATCTGCATTTTCTTTAATTATATTTTGAGCATGTTTCTTTGTTCCAACAAAAAGGCAGGTCCCACCTTTAGATACTATTTCCTGTAAAAAATTTGTCGCATTTGACAACATTTCCTGAGTTTTTGATAAATTTATTATATGAGAACCATTTCGTTTAGAATGGATATATTTAGTCATTTGGGGGTTCCATCTTCTTGAAGGATGTCCAAAATGAGAACCTGCATCAAACAACTCTTGAATAGATACTAATTTTTTTTCACTTTTAGTTGTCAAAATTTTTCCTTAACTATATTTACATTAGACTGTTTATATTCAACAATCCAAAAAACTATTATATCAATTATAAGTGAGTTTTTACATAAATTTATATAGAAAATTGAGATAAAATTTATATTTTAAAATCACTTAGCCAATAAAGTATTAAATAACTACCAGATAATATCAAAATCACAGAAGAAATATATTTATAAATACTTAAGAAAAATTTAATCTTTTGAACAATTATGTCCAAAAATAATAACGCCAAAGATACTGTTAATAAAGCAACCCATGTGCCAACAGAAAATAAAATAAAATCTCTTAATAAAAATTCTATTTTGGACATATTAGACAAACTAAATACTATTGACATAAAAATAGGTAAAGTACAAGACAATGAAGTAATTCCATATGACATTCCATAAATAAAATAAAATTTTGAACTATCAGTATTTTTATAATCTAATAAGTTGGCTATTTTTTGTAATTTATTAGAATAAATATTTCCACCTGATAATATAAAAAATCCATATGCAAATAGGATTATAGATATTATTAATCCAAAATATGAGAAAGTGTTTTTAATTGCATAAAATCCTGCGCTCAATACAATTCCAAAAATAAAAAAAACTATTATGAAACCTATTGTTACTATAGTAGATACATATATCGGGTCATAAATTTTTAAAAAATATTTTTTAGGACTATTAGGAGTACTTTTATAATCAATTATTTTTTTTCGATTTAAAAAAGAAGAAAAATATACTGATAATAAAGCAAAACCGCAAGGGTTAAAAACTGCAATTAAGCCTGCACTAAAAGAAATACCAGATCTTAATAAATCTGAAAAATTTAAAAAAACAGAACTTGTATTAGCAGAAGCTTCAAATCCGAAAAATAAAATTCTATATATATCATCAGATCGCCAAAAAATACCAAGCATAAATACTAATATTAGTGAAACCAAAAATAAAGAAAAGTAAATAAAGAATTTGTATTTAGATATATTTTGATCCATAGTATAAAATTCCCCAACATTTCTGGGAAAACCAACCCCTTTCTAAGTTAGTTTTTTAACAAAAAAAAAACTTTAGCTTATTATATATTCTATTGTTTAAAGAAAATTGTGTCACTTATAAATTCTCTCTTTATGTATAACTTAGATAATATTAAGACTACTGATCAAGAAATTGAAATTCTTGAACTTTTGTCTCATGGTTTAAAGGCATTTGATATAGCAAAAAAAATGAATCTAGCTGAGCAAACTATTAAAAATAAAGTACAAATAATTTGCATAAAGCTAGATTCATCAAATAGAACTGAAGCTGTTGCAAAAGCAATTAGATTAGGAATAATTTAAGCAGCTTCTACAGGATTTTCTAAAGTTCCTACATTTTCTATTTCTACGGTTACTGTGTCTCCAGGGTTAATAGGAGGAGTTTTTCCAGAAGTTCCCGTCCATAACATATCTCCTGGGTACAATGTTACATATTTGCTAATAAAACTAATCGCATTAGCTGTAGAAAATAGCATCTCAGAAGTATGGCAACTTTGTCCTTCTACTCCGTTTACATATCCTTTTATTCCTACATTTTGTGGATCAATTCCAGTAACAATATATGGACCTAAAGGACCGAATGTATCTGCAGATTTAGCTCTCCACCATTGAATATCAGGATCGTCACCACCTTGCCATTCTCTAGCAGAAACATCATTTCCACATGTGTATCCAAAAACATAATCCAGTGCTTCAGCTTCAGAAACATTTTTTGTTAGTTTCCCAATAATTGCTACTAATTCAGACTCACATGCTACTAATCCTGCATCACTTGGTAATTTTATAGGATCTCCTGGACCTATTAATGCATTAGTATTTTTGTAAAAAGGTTCTGGTCGAGTAGGTGCTCCACGTTCTCCCAAATGAGACCCAAAATTAAGAGCCATACATAAACTTTTAGATGGATTTGGGTTAGGACAAAGAATTTTTACATCTGTTTCATCAAAAATTTTACCTGTTTTATCATAAGATCCTAATATAGGATTATTGTTAATTTGAACAATTTTCCCATTTTCAACTATCCCATAAGAAATTTCATTCGAGTTTTCAAATCTTGCGTACTTCATATTTATCTCCATTAAATTATTTAAAAAAATTATCTATTACATTTAGTTGTTATTAGTTTAGTCTACAATTAGATAAGGTCAATAAATAAATAAAAAATTTATGGAAAAATCTTATCTTAGTGTAAATAAAATTTCAAAAGAGTTTAATGGAATAAAGATAATTAATAATCTTTCTTTTGAAGTAGAAAAAGGTGATTTAGTAAAAATTACTGGTAAAAATGGAAGTGGAAAATCAACTTTATTAAAAATTTTAGCTCAATTATACTTTTATGATCACGGTGAAATAAAATTAAATGGAACTAATCTAAAAGATTCAAGTTCTAAAACTATAATTTCATATTGTTCAAGCGACTTTATTTTCTATAAAGACTTAAATGTTAAAAGTAATATTTTATTTTATTTTGGAATTATTGGGGAATCAAATAGTAAAAAGCTATATGAGGATAATAAAAGGTTTTTAGGGTTAAATTTTTTTGAAAACAAATATCCAAACGAGTTGTCAAATGGTCAAAAAAAGAAAATTAATATTTTTAGATCATTGATACCTACATATAATTTATACCTTCTTGACGAACCTGAATTAGGTTTAGACTCAGAGTCATTAAATGAGTTAGATGAAAAATTAAAAACTTTAATAGAAAATAAAAAAACAATTATATTTTCAACTCATAATAATGATTCTTTATCGATTTATTCAAAGTATAAAAAAGAGGTTTTTTTATGAGAAATATTTATAAAATTTTTCTCATTGTAAAATTGATAGTTTTTAAAGATTTTGTTGAAGAAATTAAATCTAAAGAGATTTTTATTTCTATAATTTCTTACTCAATATTAGTTTTAGTAGTAGTAGCCACTACCTCTAGTGCAAAAAACTCTGTTGAGTTTTTTGCAACAGTGTTTTGGATTTCGATAAGCTTTTCAATAATTTTGGGTATAAATAAATCTATGAATAAAGAATTTGAGAATAAAGGTATTGAGTATTTAATCACATCACCAATAGATAAAGAAATTATCATTTTTGCTAAATTTTGTACAAATTTTATTTTTATTAATATTGCTAGTATATTAATTATTGTTTTCAATAATGTTATTTTAAATTACGATTTATATGACCCCTATTTTATTTTATTGATTTTTATTATCAATTTTGGTTTTAGTATTATAGGAACAATAACATTTTTATTATTTTCAAAAGTTAGAGGAAAAGAAATTTTATCTCCTCTTTTGTTCATACCATTAGTAACACCATTACTAATGGGAGGTGCTGTTTTAACTGTCCAAATAATCAATAAAGATATACAAAATTTTAGTTGGTACGGATTAATTATTGCTTATGATTTATTATTTTTAGCAATAGGGTTTCTTATATCAAATATTATTTTTCAAGAGTAAAAAATTAAAATTGACAATTTTTATCAATAATTATAAACCAAATATAGCTACAATTAAATTATAAAAAAAAATCTTATGTTCAGTAAATTTTTTATAATAATAACATTTTTAATTTTCACTTTTATGCTTTGGATGGTATTTTGGTGGATACCAATAGATATATCTCAAGGACCAGTAGCTAAAACAGTATTTATTCACGTTCCTTTAGCTTGGTGCTCAATGATAGCTATTATGATTGTAGCTTTTTCTTCAATTTATTATTTATTTAGCAAAAAATTATTTTGGGATAATTTAGCTCAATCAACTGCTGAAGTAGGTATAATGTTCGGAGTTTTAGCTCTGATAAGTGGAATAATATGGGCAAAACCAATTTGGGGTGTTTGGTGGACTGGTGAAGCTAAGTTAACTACTACATTAATTCTGATACTTATATATGCAGCGTACGTTTTATTTAGATCTTTATATACTAATAGTATACAAATGAAAAAAATTGCAGCTATTATCGCAGTCATTGGGGCTATAGATAGTCCAATAATATATTTTGCAGCTAATTTATGGCAAGAAGCTCATCCTGTAACTGTAATTGGACCATTATCAAGAGAAGAATCTGCTTTTGGTGCTGATTATGGAATTACTTTACTAGTTTCAGTTATAGCGTTTACTCTATTATTTATTGTTCTCACTCAATTACGTTACAAAGTTATCAAAATAGATAATCTAATAAATTTAAAGGATAAGTTATGATTAGAAAATTAAAAAATATATTAGCAATTTCTTTAGTAATTTTACTATTTAGTAATTTTTCTCTAATTGAAGCTCAAGAAAAGGAAAATATTGTTAATGGTTTTATAGAAAAAATAATGCTAAATGAATCAGTTATAGATATTTATATTATTGATAATTTTGGAAAATCTTTTAAATTGGCTATTAATGAATCTACTCAAATTGGAATTGAAACTCAATCTGGTGAACGGTGGGTAGGAGATATAAAAGATGATTCAAGTTATGTTGTAAATATACTTAAAGAAGCTCAGCATAGCTTACAACCGATTACTTTAACCCATGATGGAACTAATATCATAAATCTAGTAAGCTATGAATCTTCAAACATAAAAAATAATTTAGGCTATTTAGGAGCAAGTTTTATTTTTCTTTCAATTTTATTTTTTGGATTTATATTTATAATTAATAATAGAATTAAAATATTATCAAAAAAAAGTTAGTTAATTGAAAAATAAACCTTCAGAACGAATAGTAGAGGTGAAAAACAAAAAATTTACCTTTGGCGTAATTTTTATAATAGTTTTTTTATCGCTAATTTTCTTTGGTTCTCAAGCTTTTTCTGAGGCCACTTATAAATATTACTCAGTTTATGAGGTAAAAAATACTAACGATGTTCAAGAAAAAAACCAAATTGGATTAAAAGGAATTCTTGTTCCAAATACTTATGTAAGGTCAGTAGATGGTTTATCAGCTACTTTTAATTTAAAAGATAAAGATAATGAAAATAGTGTTAAAGTTAATTATTCAGGTGAAATAGGGAGTGTGTTTTTCAATGAATATTCTGAACTTATAATGCAGGGTTATTTTGAATCTGAAGATTACTTTATAGCAACTAATTTATCAGTAAGATGCCCTTCAAAATATCAAACTGAGGAAGAGTACGCTTAAATAGAATAGGAGGCTAAAATATCTTCAACTTTTTTTGATTTATTTTCAATTATTTTATCTTGAAGTTCATTAATAGTTGGTGGTTCTTTCTTAAATATAAGCCCAAGAGGAACTCCGCCTTTCTGTAATAATGATAAAGCAGCATTATAATCAGAAGGATCATGATCTTCTTCTATAATAAATGCTGTTCCTGGAATTCCTTTTTTTCTATCTCCCTTAAGGATATCGTAAGTATCATTATAAGTTGTACATGGAGATTGAACATGAATAATAGATAAACCTTTATGCTTCATTCCTTCTAAAATAAATTGAGCCAAAATTTTTGGCTTACTTGAATAATGAGAAGCTATGTAACTAACTCCATATGATAGATATAATTCAAGTGGCTTCGTTTTAGCTTCCATTTTACCAAATGGAGTTGAGGTGGTAATTTGTCCTGTATCTGATGTTGGAGAGCTTTGACCTTTTGTTAATCCATAAACACCATTATCCATTACTATGCAAGTAATGTTAGGGTTTCTAGCAGCAGATGGACCAATATGTTCGCCACCAATTGATAAGAAGTCCCCATCTCCAGCAACTATTATAGTATTTAGATCAGGTCGAGAAGTTGAAACCCCAAAAGCTATAGGTAATGTTCTTCCATGTATTCCATGAATACCAAATGGTTGTTCTCCGTCAATCAAATGAACCATATTTCCAGAGCAACCTATCCCAGCTACAATTACATTTGAGGTACGAGGAATTTCAAATTCCTCGGTATAAGTGCCAATAGCTTGTTCAAGAGCTCTTTTTACACCAAAATCTCCACATCCTGGGCACCATTTAAAATCATATTCTAAATTTCTATCACTCAAAACTAATCTCCTTCTAACTTAATTTTGTTTAAAATTCTATTAGCTAAATCTGTGGGTTTAAATGGTAATCCGGTGTATTGGGTTACCGAAACTGCATTAATACCTTCCATTCTCAAAATAGATGACCATTGACCTTGATAATTTAACTCTGGAACAATTACCAGTTTTTTTTGTTTTAGTTGTTTTAAAACATCAATAGGCAAAGGATTTAATGAAATTGAATATATCCACGAAAGATTATGATTTTGTTGGAGAAGCTTATCATAAGCTTCTCTAGCAACTCCCTTACTAGAACCCCAAGGCATTATAGCAATTTCGCTTTCTGGATTTTCTATTTCAAAAGGAGCATCATTTAAAAGATCAAGTTTAGCAAATCTTCTTTCAGTTAATCTTACGTGATGTTTCGGAAGGTGGGTTGTATCACCTAGTTCATCATGTTCAGAGCCATTTGCTACATAAGCAACATCTCCTCCTGGGATTGCCATTGGAGATAATTTACCATTCCAAGACTCATATCTTCTATATCCATTTGAACCCGTATTAGAATCTCTTCTCTCATCTTTTACTTTAGATAAATCTGGTTTTTTTATATTTTCAGTTTTTTCTGCAAGACTAAATTCACTCATAATCATCACTGGGCCTTGATATCTTTCAGCCCAATTAGTAGCTAATGCTCCAGTATAAAAGCACTCTTCTACAGTTCCTGGAGCCAAAACGGGCAACCTAACATCTCCATGAGCTGGAAACATACAAGCAAACAAATCTGATTGTTCAGATTTTGTAGGTAAGCCAGTCGCAGGGCCTCCTCTTTGTACATCAATAATTACGCAAGGTATTTCTGCCATCCAAGAAAGACCTATTCCTTCAGACATTAAAGCGATACCAGGTCCTGCAGTTGCTGTCATGGCTTTTTTACCAGAAAAACCTGCTCCAAGAATATTATTGATAGCTTCAATTTCAGATGATACTTGAAATACAAATTTATCTTTACTTATTAAATTTTGTTCCATCCAAACTAAAACTGTTGTTGCAGGAGAAATTGGGTAACCATAATAACTATCTAAGCCAGCTGAGACAGCTCCTAAAGATAAAGCTGCATTACCAGTTATCATAATTTGTTCATATTTTGGAGGTAAAGGTTCTTGCAAAGAACCTACACTAAATCCACTTTTTTTTGCTACATTGCTTCCAAGGCTTAAGGCTAAAATATTTGACGAAATAATTTCTTCATCACCATCACGCCCTCTTGTAAATCTTTCTCTTACAAAATTTTCTATACTTGCTAGATTAAAATCTATAAGAGTTGAAATAGCTCCAAGTATAACCATATTTGCTGCTCTAGTATTACCTGATTCTTTTGCTAATTCATTAGCGTTTATCCCAAAATAATTACCTTCTCCTGTGGGAACACAGTCTTGTGCATTATAAATACATACACCGTTTTCACTCAATTCTTCTATATGATTATCAAAAGCATATTGATTTAAAACTACTAGTACATCAATTGAATCTCCAGTAGATAAAACTGGAGTTGTTGAAATTCTGACTTGAGATGAAGCGGGACCTCCCATAATTTGAGAAGGAAATGTTGAAAAAGTTTGTATATAATAACCAGCTCCTGTAGCTGCTCTTGCCATTGCATCCGCTGAAGTGACTAAGCCTTGCCCTCCTTCACCAGCAAACTTTATTACAAAATCCTTTGATTTAACTTTTTGAACCATATTGATTAAATTTGATCTCTAAATTTTATTAAAAACTGAAGATATGAACTAATATTATTTAAAACACAACCTTTATGATCATATTTGAAAAATTCAATAATATCAATTATATATAAAAGTAAATTAGAATATTATTCTAATAAGTAATAGTTTGGAAAATACAGTGAAAAAAAAATTGAATATTTGGTCATCAGGTGGAGTAATCTTAGAAAATAAAAAAATATTAGTATGCCATAGAATTAATGAAAGTTTATATTGCCTACCTAAAGGAACTCCTGAAAATAATGAAAGTATTGAAGAAACTGCAATTAGGGAAGTGACTGAAGAAACTGGAATTAAACCTAATATAATATCTAAAATAGGAGAAGTTCATTATAAAATAGTTAAATATTCTGATAATTCAAAATATGAAAATAATACAGAATATAATAAAACAGTACATTTTTTTTTAATGAATAGATTAAATGGCAGCATAATGCTTCATGACAATGAATTTGATGAAATTTTATGGATGTCATTAGATGAAGCAAAGAAAAAACTAACTTATCAAAATGAAATCTCAATCGTGGAAAAAGCTTTTTATTCCAAAAATTAAAACTAAATCTGAAAAATCAATTTCCTTAATAGGAGAAAAAACTATTATACGTCCTAAATCTAAAAAGGATATTATAAATGATTTTAAATGGAGAACAGATCATGAATTATCTGATCTAGATGCGACTCTTCCTATAAATCTATCATATGAACAATTTGAAAGAATTTCTATTAATGACCTAGCAAAATCATCTCCTTGGTCTGAAAAGTTTTCAATAGATAATTTAGAGAAAGATCATATTGGAAATTGTATGTTTTACGATATAAATAGATGGGATAAATCATGTGAGTTTGGCATAATGATTGGGAACAAAAAATATTGGAGTAGCGGTTATGGAGCTGATGCTACAAAAAACTTAATTTATTATATTTTTACTGAAACAGATATTACAAATATTTATCTACATACTTTAATAAAAAATATTAGAGCTCAAAAATCTTTTAAAAGAGCTGGGTTTCTAAAATCTGAAAGAATAAATAAAGGCAAATACGAATTTTTCAAGATGACTACTTCAAAAGACTACTGGTTAGAAAAATTTCATAACATAGAAATTAAAACTACTCCTGAGGAGGAGCAGGATTAATTAATTCTGGTCCAAAAGTTTCAGGTACTGCATTTGCAAGTTCTTCCACAGTCCATCTTCCTGATTTCGTTATAGATCTATGAGTTTCATATTTATTAAACAAACTTATCCTATTTCCTTGAGCATGAATAACTTCACCATTAATATGAGAGGCTGCATCTGTACAAAGCCAAGCAACAACAGGCGCTACATCATCAGGATTAGAAATAAAATGATCTTCTTCAGCTTTTTTAAATTCTCCTACTCTCATTGCACGAGTAGAATCAGGAATTGACTGAGTCATTCTTGTATTTGCTCCAGGTGAGATTGCATTGGCAGTAACTCCATACTTTGATAATTCTTTAGCAACAACTCTTGTAAATCCTGCGATTCCATCTTTTGCTGCTCCATAATTAGATTGTCCACTGTAACCTATTAAGCCAGATACACTAGAAAAAGTTATTATTCTCCCAGATTTTTGTTGTCTAAATATTTTAGAAGCAGGAGCTACAACTGAAAATGTACCCGTAAGATGAACATCAATAACATCTTGCCATTCTTCTTTAGTCATATTAAAAATCATTCTATCTCTTAAAATACCTGCAGGAGTAATTACAATATCTAATCTTCCAAATTCTTCTATTGCCTTATCAACAATTTCTTTACCACCAGAGACTGTTGCCACTGAACTTGTTGATGCAACTGCTTTACCTCCTAATTCAGATATTTCTTCAACTACACTTTGTGCAGGGCCTGTATCGTTTCCACTACCATCTAAACTAGCTCCAACGTCATTAACAACAATGTTTGCACCCAATTTAGATAATTCAAGAGCTATACCTCTCCCAATACCTCGTCCTGAACCAGTAACTATAGCCACTTGTCCTTCAAGTGGTTTTGCTCCTTCATTATTTTTATCTCCAAATCCAAATACTAAACCTCTACCTTCTAATTCAAAATTTTCTTGCTTAAATCTACCTTCACTAAGAGGATTAAATAAAGTGACTTTTCTTCTTGGTAATGTAAGCTGGTTAATTGTTCCACCTGAGACATGAAAAATTTGAGAATTAATAGGGGCAGAATAATCACTTGCTAAATATGTTACAAAAGGAGCTATATCTCTTGGGTCTCTAGACTCCTTAAATAAGTTAGATCTTGATTTTTGAAATTCTTCTGGGACAGAAGCTGTCATTCTAGTTTCAGCACTAGGAGCAATACTATTTGCAGTTACTCCATATTTCCCTAAATCTTTACCTACAACTTTAGTAAAGCCCGCTATAGCTGATTTTGCTGCTCCGTAATTTGATTGTCCAGGATTACCAAAAAGACCTGAACCTGAAGAGAACGTTATTATTCTTCCAGATTTCTGACCACGAAATATTGGCGCAGCATGTCTTACAACTGAAAAAGTCCCTGTTAAATGAACATCGATTACATCGTGCCATTCGTCTTCAGTCATATTGAAAATCATTCGATCTCTTAATATTCCTGCTACAGTAACTACAATATCTAATCTTCCAAAAGAATCCATTGCATCTTGAACTATTTCTGCTCCAGCTTCAAATGAAGCGACGGATAATTTATTAGATTTTGCTTCTCCACCTGCTTTTTTAATTCCTTCAACAACTTCATCTGCTAATGAAGAATTTTCTGTATTACCATCTAAAGATAATCCAGGATCAACTACCAAAATTTTAGCTCCATGAGCAGCCAGATCTTCAGCAACAGCTCTTCCTATTCCTCTTCCTGAACCAGTTACAATTGCTACTTTTCCATTCAAAATATCTGACATTTTATCCTCATCTTTTGGTACTAATTATTTTTTATTTTTAATTGGTAATTCAATTTCTGCTATAGAAGGGGTGGTAATTTTACCTTCTAAATTTTCTAATGCAAGCTCAATAGTTATAATTCCTTTTGAATCTATCATTTCTTTCTTGGTGACTTTACCATAATATTTGAGATTTTCATACGGAAAATCTACTCCTCTATACGATACATTAAATTTTCTTATTCGTCCTTTATACCCAACAAAATCTACTAGAAGTTGAGCTAACCAAGAACTTTTCAAAGCTCCATGAATAATAATTCCTTTATGACCAGCTTTTTTAGCAATTTCGTCGTCATAATGAAATTCATTAAAATCTTCTGAAGCACCAGCATACATTACAAGCTGTTTTCTATCAATGTTTTTTATTAAAGGTCCGATTATATGACCTTTTTGTATATCTTCGTAAAAATTTTGCTTATGCATAATTATAAGAAAGTTTTTTCTCCTTCTCCATACGTTATTGTTACAACTTCTTGGGTGGCGACCAATTTATGATTTTGATTAGTGTAAGAAATCAAAGTCACTTTAAATAACATATCGCCAAAACTTCCAGATTTAACAAATAAATTAGTTATTTTAGAAACGGCACTTATTTTATCACCAACAAAAATATCATAATAAAAAGTGTAAGAAGATCCTCCGTCGACTAAATTAGAAAATGGTTCTGGAAATTTTTTTTCAAGCTGATTTGTTTTAAATAATCTAAGAAATGTAGGAGGAGCAATTAAACCTCCTACATTTTTTTTAGCATATTCTTCATCAAAATATATAGGGTTTTCATCTCCTATAGCTTCTGCAAATCTTTGGACTAAACGTTTTTCAACTTCATGAACTCTAGGTTTTGATTCTAAGTTTATGAATTGTTTCATTTCGTCTGTTATTACGTCATTTTCAGACATTATTTTTCTTTCTTTTATTGAAAATAAATATAAAAGAAGTAATAGAAGAAGACAATAGAAAAATAGCACTAATTAAATAAAAAAAAGCATAATTTTGTACTAAATTAAACATACCTATTTGAAAGTAAAATAACAACAAAGAACCTATAAATAATGTTAAAGGTATATAAAATTTAGAAACTTTTTTTCTTCTAGAAGAATACAAACACACTAAACCAATTAAAGAGGGTACAAATAAAGGGAAAATTACCTTTGAAGAGTAAATTTCAATTAGACTTTTACCATCTTCGAAATCTATAAATATCAAAAAAATTCCAGTTATCACACTACTTAATATAGATAAATAAATATAAATTTTTGTAATTCTCAAATTTTATATCCCATAATAATCTTCTGGGTTTAAGTTTTGAGAAAAGCTGGTTATTGAAATTGGGGCTCTATTTTTCATGATTTTTTTTAATCCGTATGGACTTTTAAATTTAATTGATAATTCAATATCATTTGATAAAATTCTATGAGAAATTAAAGTACCCTCGCCAAAATGTTTGTGTGTGATTTTATCACCATCAGAAAAATCTAATTTAATATTATCTATCGTTTCATCTAAATCATTTGATGAATAATTACTTTTTGTTTCTAAATTACTTTTTGTTTCTAAATTACTTTTCCAATGAAAATTTTGTTTCATTTTTTTCTTTAATTCAGATTTTAAAACATGCTTTGGAATTTCATCTAAAAATCTTGACTTTATAGCATTGCCATATACTCCCTGAAATCTTCTTCTACTAGAACATGATAAAAATAAATTTTCTTTAGCTCTAGTTATTCCTACATAACATAGTCTTCTTTCTTCTTCAATTTCTTCCTCAGATTCTAAAGATCTAGAATGAGGCAATAAACCTTCTTCTAAACCAACAATAAATACATTTTCATATTCAAGTCCTTTAGCTTGGTGTAAAGTAATTAAAGTAATAGCTTCATATGAGTCATCTACATTATCTATATTTGTGTTAAGCGAAGCTGTTTCAATAAACTCAATAAGAGATTCCACTGGTTTTTTATCAGAATTAATTGTAAATTCTTCAGCTGAAGATCTTAATTCATTAATATTTTCAAGTCTTTCAACTCCATCTTCATCATTCTTAAGATAATTATCGTAACCCGTAAGTGTCGATATTAGGTTTATTAAATCATGAGGTTGTTGAATAATAGATTGATCTAAAAGTTTTTTATAAATTATCATAAAATCATTTAATGCTAAAATTCCTCTTTTAGACACAATATCAAAAGATTCTTTTTCTAAATAATTATTTAAAAAAGAAATAAAACTTAAATTTTCTTTGTTTTTAGCTATTCTTAAATTTTGAATAGTTTTATTTCCAATGCCTCTTGGAGGATAGTTAATTATTCTTTCAAATGCATTATCATCATTTGGATTTAATAAAATCTTACAATAAGCTAAAATATCTTTTACTTCTTTTCTATCATAAAACCTTACCCCTCCAACCAATTTATATCTCAAGCCTAAAGAGTTCAATCCCACTTCAAAAACTCTACTTTGTGCATTAACTCTATAAATAATTGCAATTTCATTTGGAGACTTACCTTCATTGATTTGTTTTGAAATTTTAGAAGCTATTGAAATAGCTTCATCTTCCTCATCAGTATAAAAATCAAAGTCTATTAAATTACCATTAATTTTTTTTGTCCAAAGTTTTCTTTTGAACCTATTTGAATTATTAGAAATTATTGAATCTGCAGCATCTAAAATTTGTTGAGTTGACCTATAGCTTTCATCAAGATTAACTACTAAACATTCTTTATAGCTTTTTTTAAACTCCATAAGATTCGTTGGAACTGCATGCCTCCAAGAATATATTGATTGATCAGGGTCTCCTACCACAGATATAGATTTTTCTTCACTAGTAATTAAGTTAGATATTTCAAATTGTAAGGGGTTTGTATCTTGAAATTCGTCAATAATAACTTGTTTATATTTATTTGACCATTTATCTCTTAAGTCTTCATTATCAATAAGAATATTTTTTGTTTTCATTAGAAGATCATCAAAATCGCAAGCATTTGCCTGGTCTATAATTTCTTGATATCTTGAATAAATTCTTGAAACAATTTCATCTAAATATGATGAAGCTTTATTTTTGAAATTAATAGGATTTAATCCTTGATTTTTTGCTTTGGAAATTTCTGAAGAAATAATTCTAGGATTGATCTTTTTTGGATTAATATCTAATTCTTCATAAATATTTTTAATAATTTTTAATTGATCTACATCATCATAAATTGAAAAAGATTGGTCAAGGCCAGCAAAATGACCCTCAATTCTTAAAAAATATGAACAAAATCCATGAAAAGTTTTCACTAAAGGATTTAAATAGTCAGGTAAATATTTATTTGCTCTATCCATTAATTCTTTGGCTGCTTTATTCGTAAACGTCACAGCAAGAATTTCATATGGCTTAATATTATAATTGTTAACTAACCAAGGTATTCTATGTGCCATAACTCTAGTTTTTCCAGATCCAGGTCCAGCTATAACTAATAAAGGTTTCAGTGGGTGAGTCACAGCCTTTTTTTGATTATCAGACAAGTCAAGTAGTATTTTAGAGTTTAGATCATCCATCCGTTATCACTTAGTTAATGGTGATAATAATTTTTCAAACAATGAATCAAAGTTCAAGTTATCATTTAAAATTTTATTAGAGTATAAAATTTTATCTTTATGATCAAATTTAAATGAATCTATTGAATTTGATAGTTTTTCTATTGCTTCTTCTGTGTTTTCTTCCACAATCAAAATTGGAATTTCTAATCGTTTTGCTTCATGAATAACATATTCAACTGGAGTAATGTTAGTTGTTGCAATTATTACAGCAATAGTTTCTGACTGAATAGCCGAGAGCTGAAGATCAGGTCTATCACCTCTAACAATTAAAGCTACATTTTCCTTAGAAGAAAAATATTCTGGCCCCCAATCTAAAACAAACCCTCCTATTAAATAATTTTCTATTATTTTATTAAAATTATAGTTTCCAATTATTTTATTTGTGGTGAGGAATTTAGAAACATCTTGTACTGTATTTGACATAAAAAATCTATCTTGACCAACTATAGCTAAAACCTCTTTAGTCAATTCATTTTTTGAAAGATCTTGAACAAGTACATTTTTTTTGTATTTCCAAACACCATTAACGATGAATCCTATTAATCTTTCATTATAAATACTTTTTAAATCATTAAGATTTTTAACATCATTCTCAACAAAAATAATTTTAGCATCATTTTGTTCTAAAAATTTATTTTGCTCATCATGCTGAATATTATTTAATTCAACAAATGCTATTTCTGATTGAGAAAAATCTGTTAAAATTTCGTCATCATTTATAATTCCTACAATTTCATCATGATCTATGATTTTTTCATCCTCAAATTTTCCTATATAGGTTTTAAGCCCTCTTTTAATGGATTCGTGTAGAATTCCGGATAAAATAGTTGTTTTACCCACACTTTTATTTGATGATGATA
>TARA_B110000438_G_scaffold301186_1_pt1 | contig 16039 bp, 14 predicted proteins | sample TARA_B110000438 | Tara Oceans TARA_B110000438 (sample SAMEA4398413) | marine metagenome | biome: Polar Biome; feature: [MES] marine water layer (ENVO:01000295) within the mesopelagic zone...; material: water (ENVO:00002006), including particulate matter (ENVO:01000060) such... | reverse complement strand
TCGGCCGGATTCGAACCGGCGAATAACGGTTTTGCAAACCGGCCCCTTAAGCCACTTGGGTACGACGCCATAAATACAACTTATTGAGTATCCAAAATTACAGAACAATATCTATCTAGCAATTCCGTTTTTTGTTTGAGTCAAAATAATCGTATTTTTTAGATATGGAAGTAAAACGATTAAATATGTTTGGTCGCTTGCGAGACTTTAAAGTACCGACGAGTATTCTAGATGAAATATTTTCTAATGAGGATGATCTAAAGGTTCTTCAAGATGCATACCAAGCTTTACTCGATGATAGTTTTAGTCAAGATGAGGCCGCAGAGGAAATATCTAAACTGATATTTAAAGAGCTAGATATAACTCCTGATTCAGATCAATCGCTTGATGAAGAAAAATAATTAATATTCTCTGTCGGGCTTTCCGATGAATCAATATCAAGGTTAAAACCTACTCCATCTAGAACCAGCACCCTTAAATCTTCTATTTTAGAAAAGTGTCGAACACTTATATCATACGAAGATGCCCCTTGTTCCAGACTATCCAGTAATTTATTTGAATAGTTTATTGTATTATTTCTTAGGTACCCTTCTCTTACATCCTGCCAGACCATAGGGCTGGATTCCATTTTACTTTTTGTGAGAAGTAAATGGTGAAATACAAATTCATCTAAGGTCTTTGGTCTTTGCCCAAAAACAATGGTTAATCCTAATAGTAGACCAAGGTATTTATAAAGATTCAACATCTACACTATCTAGCCATTTAGTGACCTGCCCAACAACAGACTCTAAGCAACCATCATCAAATGGTAATTCTAGCCCGGCAAGTTTTACTAAGCCGGAGAAAGGAAGACTGCCGCCTGCTTTACATAAACGTAAATAGTCATCCCAAGCTTTCTCTCTATTATTTTCACTCTTTATCCAAAATTGGAAAGCACATGTCTGGGCCAGTGTATAGTCAATATAATAAAATGGCATTTGATATATATGAAGCTGTCCCTGCCAAACCCCTCCAGATTTTGGATATTCGATATCACCATAATCTCTATTTGGAAGATATACAGATTCCAATTCTAGCCACATATTTTTTCTGTCTTTTGGTGTCGCCTCTGGATTTTCATAGACCCAGTGCTGAAAATGATCTACACAGGCTCCATATGGAAGAAAAGATAAACTTCCAGCTAGATGTTTATATTTAAATCTATCCGTTTCTTCCTTGAAAAACTTCTCCATCCATGGCCAAGTAAAAAACTCCATACTCATGGAATGTATCTCTGCTGATTCCATCGTTGGCCAAAGGTAACTGGTCAACGGTTGATTCCGACTCGAATAATTTTGAAAAGCATGACCAGCTTCATGAGTTAAGACGGTTATATCATGATCAGTACCATTAAAATTTGAAAAGATATAAGGCCTATCATATTTTGGAAATGATGTGCAAAACCCACCAGGTCTCTTACCCTCTCGATTAACCAGATCCATTAATTCTTCATTGACCATAATATCAAAAAACTCACCAGTCTCAGTCGATAACTCATGATACATCTCTTGAGCTCCTGCAACCAGTTCATCTGGGGTTCCCTTAGGTGTCGGGTCACCCTCTTTAAAATTGATTCCATCATACATATACAAATGGTCTAACCCTAAGATCGCTTTTTTTTGCTCATGCAATCGAGTAACCACTGGTACAACATGTTCTACGATTTGTTTTCTGAAATTTTCAACTTCATTAGGACCATAATCAGAACGTCCCATCCGTTTATAGCCAAGCTCAATAAAGTTATCATATCCTAGAGTTGTTGCTATCTTATGACGAAGTTTTACAAGTTTATCATAGAGTACGTCAAATTCATCTGCATTTTTTTCAAACCACTCAAAGCGAGCTTTGAAAGAGGATCTTCGGACCTTACGGTCTTTATTTGTGTGAAATGGACCTAAGCCCGACAGGTTATATGTTTTGCCCTCAAAATCAATCTTAGCGCCAGCAGTAAGCGTTGTGTAGTCATTACGCAGATCGATCTCCTGTTTAAGTAGATCTTTTATTTTTGGATCAAATGTTTTTAGCTGTAACTCTATCTGTTTGAGGAAGGTATCTCCCCATTTATCTGAAAGGTCTGCTTTAAATTTAGAGCCATCAACAGCTTTATCTAATTTATCGTAGATCTCCTGCATATCGGGACCAATTGAATCATAATAATCTTTCTCCGCTTTTGCTGGTTCATCATTTATATCCCTACTAAAATTCAGACTTGCAATCGCTGAGTAGGACATATATTCTCTGCTTACCTCGTCTGCCTCTTTAAAGACACTGATCTGTTCTTCCGCAGAGTTAGCATTATTGAACCTTTCAATCAGGGCATCCATAGTTTCTCTGCTCTTATCAACATCTATTCGTTCATAATGCAGTTCACTGTATTTCATATCTTACTCTTATTTTTTTTAGTTATTTATTATCTTATTTCACTTGTGTTCAATCGTTTTTTCTTTCTTTCATCCCTCCCAACAGGATCAGGCTGAGGAATTGCTCTAAGCAATTCTTTTGTATACTCATGATTTGGATGATCAAATATGTTATCAGTTTTATTTATCTCGACCAATTCACCAGCAGACATTACCCCAACTCGGTTGGAAATATGTTTAACTACGGAGAGGTCATGAGCGATAAAAAGAATAGAAAGATTAAACTCTTCTTGGAGATCCATCATTAAGTTAATTATCTGGGCCTGTATTGATACGTCTAGGGCAGAAACAGATTCATCAGCTATGATAACCTTAGGCTCTGTTGCTAAAGAACGAGCTATCGCTATTCGCTGACGTTGTCCCCCTGAGAACTCATGAGGATATCGATTTGATTGTTCCGGTGTGAGTCCAACTTTATTCAAAAGCCAATCTACTTTTTCATTTTTTTCAGAAAATGATAGTGGCGTATTTATATCAAGTGGCTCTCTAATTATATCCTTCACCAACATTCGGGGATTCAAAGAGGAGTATGGATCTTGAAATATCATTTGAATATGCTTCCTGTAAGGCTTCATTTTTCTTCTAGATAAACTCCGCAATTCAATTTCTTCTGAATTTAAAATTATAGATATATCACCCGATATTTTTACTTCAGGAGCCGTTAATTTGAGCACATTCAATATCGCATTACCCAAGGTTGATTTTCCAGAACCTGACTCACCAACTATTCCCAAGGTCTCACCCTCTAAGAGATCAAAACTAACATTTCTTACCGCATGTACCGCGCCGATCTTCCTTTGTAGAATACCTCCAAAAAATGGGAAATCTACAGTTAAATCTCTTATTTTAAGAATTGGCGTATCTTTAATCATTACTTAACATATCTAAATTTATTCTTGCAAAGTGCCCTTTCTCAACCTCTACCAATTCAGGCTCTATTGTTGTGCCTCCACAGGCACATTCTTCTGGGTCAAATCGTGAACAAAGTTTACACTCATCTCCAAGCTCAAGTATGGAAGGAACCATACCTTTTAAAGTCTTTAAACGCTTAGAGTCTGAATCCATTTTAGGGATGGATTCCATAAGAGCTTTAGTGTAAGGATGAATGGGGTTTTTGAAAAGATCATAGATCGTTGCGATTTCTTGAATAACTCCACCATACATTACAATAACCCGATCACAGGTCTCAGCGATCACTGCAAGATCATGGGTGATCAATAAAATAGCAGCGTCTTTCCTTTTATCTTTTAGATTCATCATTAGATCGAGTATTTGTGCCTGAATAGTTACATCTAGAGCCGTTGTGGGCTCATCTGCTATTAATAATGCAGGGTTGCACTGAAGTGACATTGCTATCATTATTCGCTGTCTCATTCCACCAGAAAATTGATGAGGATAATCATTGATCCTTCGTTCCGGCTCTGGAATCCCAACTGCTTTAAGTACATCGATACTTTTTAATGTAGCCTCTTGCTTTTTTAATCCTTCATGCTTTATTAAAATCTCATTCATCTGAGTTTTGATCTTTAAGACGGGATTGAGCGAAGTCATAGGCTCTTGAAATATCATAGAAATATGTTTTCCTCGATACTTGCTCATTTCTTCATAACTAAGATCTAAAAGATTGAGACCATTATATAATATTTCTCCACTTACAATCTCGCCTGGAGGATTAGGGATTAACCTATTAATAGATAGGGATGTTACAGATTTACCAGACCCTGATTCTCCAACAATACCTAAGACCTCACCCTTATAAATATCAAATGAAACATCATTGACCGCTTTAACTGTACCCGCTTCCGTATAGAAGAAGGTTTTTAAATTTTTTATTTCTACTAATTTATCTTTGCTCATCTTAATCTTGAGTAAACCTTTGGATCAAAAGCTTCGCGGACACCCTCACCGATAAAAACGATTGATAGAAGAGTTAAGAACTGTGCTGTGACTGGGGAAAACACCATCCACCATTTCGTAATATTTTGCAAACCGACATCTAACATTTGACCCCAAGAAGGTGTTGGAGGAGCCAAACCAAAACCAAGATAATCCAGACCAACTAAAGCTGATATTCCGGCGACAACTGAAAAAGGGAAATAAGTGATAATAGGTACCAATGAGTTCGGTAATATATGTTTGAACATGACCTTAAAATCAGATTGTCCCATGCTTAAAGCAGCAGCAACATAGTCTTTTGATTTTTCTCTATAAAATTCTGCACGCATCAAATAAGTCATACTGATCCAATTGACCAGCGTATATATACCGATCAAAAGAAAGAAGGAGGGCATAATTATAGATGAAATTATAATGATCACAAAAAGCATAGGAAGACTTGACCATACTTCGATCAGTCGTTGAAAGAATAGATCAAATTTCCCTCCAAAATATCCCATTGCTCCACCAATAAAAACCCCAAAAATATAATTTACGATGGTCAAGATAAGCGCAAATGATATTGAAATATTAAACGCATAGCAAAGACGAGCAAAGACATCCCGGCCAGTATTGTCAGTGCCCAACCAATGTTTACGAGAGGGGGACTCATACATTTTGTTACCCTTGTACGTTATATCCTCAAAAGGAGAATAGGGATAAAGTGGCATCACAACCCAATTTCCCTGATTTTGTTCTTTAAATGATATTTTCAGATCTCGATATCGAGCCTCACCTGGAACGTCCTGACCAAAGGTTTCTCCAGAGGTATACCCAGTAATAATCGGAAAATAGATCTCATTTTCATAGTGAACAACCAGAGCTCTGTTATTAATGATCAGTGGTAGAAAAAATGATAGACCATAAAGGACGGTCAATATTATCAGAGAATAGTAACCTCGTTTCAACGATTTGAATTTCATCCACCTTCTTTGGTAGATCGATAGATGTTTTTCTTTTGCTTCCATTTATCTATTTATTTGAATCGGATCCTTGGGTCTACAGTAGCCAGAGCAAGGTCAGATATAATATTCCCAATTAATCTTAATAATACAACAATCACTAAGAAACCAAGAGTGATAGGATAGTCTCTTGAGAGGATTGCCTCATAGGCAAGGCGACCAAAACCATCAATATTGAACATTCGTTCAATAAAATAGGACCCTGCGATCACTACCCCGAGTATATGCCCAATGCCTGATGCAATTGGAATCAGACTGTTTCTCATTGCATGCAACCAGACCACTCTTTTTTCAGTTAAACCCTTTGCAAAAGCTGTCCGAACATAATCCTGACTTAAATTTTCCATTAAACTATTTTTCATTAGAACGGTCATCGTGGCGAAACTGCCTATCGTCCAGGCAATAACGGGAAGGATCATATGGTGGACCTGATCGATAAATCGTTGAAACGGTGTTAGGGTATCCCATATCTCTGACGGGCTTCTAAATCCGCCAAGAGGAAAAACATCAAAAAAACTACCTCCACCAAAAAGGACGAGTAATACGCCACCCAGGGCCCATCCTGGTATAGAGTAGCATATAAAAATTGCAACGCTAGATCCAAAATCAAAAACTGAGCCATGGCTTAACGCCTTTCGAATCCCAAGAGGTATGCAAATAAGATATGAAATAAATATCCCTGATAATCCAAAAAGAAGGGAGATCTTAAAACGAGGTTTCATAACTTCTGTAACAGGCTGCAGGTAGGTATAAGATTTACCAAGATTCCCAGTAAGAAGGCCTGAGAACTCCTGCTGAAATATGACCGCTTTTCGTGTCCCATCTTCAGCGATTTCATCTACAGAAGCTTTCCAAATAGGACTTAAAGTGCCGTCTTTTTCATAAACTGATAAATTTGAATCCTCAGCAGAACGAATGTCAACCTTCCAAATTTGGCCATCGCGCTTCCCAACACGCTTTTCAATTATTTTTTTATCTGAGGGTATTGTAAGGTCCCGATGCTTGATCTCTCTAGGCCATACACCTAACCAAATCAAATACCGTTGATAAATGGGTTTATCAAATCCATAAAAACGCTCTAACTCTTTTAAAGCTTCTGGGGGTAGAGATCCAACTGTACTCCCTGCAACACCTGCGGAGCCTCCTCCACCTTCTGTCCCTGCCATACCACCCATTTGCAGTTGCATTATCGTCTGCTCTATTGGACCACCAGGCGCAAGCTGTAGTATAATAAAAACGAGCACGGTTGACCCTAGAAACGTTGGGAACATTAAAAGTATTCGTCTTAAAAAGTAGGTAGCCATAAAGTGGTAAAAATTACTCTATTTATTATTTTTCATGTATTCGGGCCAATATTTCATATCGATAGGTTTGATCTCTAGTGTCTTTCCTTCATCCATGGCTGATTTTAACTGTTTCTCTTGTTCTTCATCGATCCACCAATAATAAAAAGCATCCCAATAATCACCAACATATCTGGAGAACATCCAGTCTGGATAGCCAAACTTATCCCACCACATTGCTCGCGAATAATTACGAACAGTAGAAAATGCGATCGGATGTACCTCATTAAATATTCCATCAATCTCTTGGATGATCTCGATCCTTCTTCTCTGGTCAAAACATATATCATATTCATCGAGCAGATCGTCAGCTCTATCGCTTTTAAAACCCCAAACATTATTATTGTCGTCTAAATCTGCTAATGAAGACCTTAAAGAACTCTCTGGATTTGGATAGATAAGACCACTATAGGCTAACATACATACAGCGAAGTTTCGAGCATTTACGTTCTTGATCATGGTATTATAATCCACAAACTTGATTTGCATATCAATACCATATTCTTTTAGCATTTGCTGTACAGGCGTAACCATATACGCACTAGTTTTTTGTATACCCATCTCAAATGACAATACCCTGCCAGTTTCTTCATGAACCAACCAACCATCTGTATTTCTTGATGTATAACCAGCTTCTTTTAATAATTCCATAGCCTTCTCAGGGTCATAAGGAAAAGATTCATTATTGGGATTTTCATATACCGTGCCTGAATAAAGGGAATTCATCATTCCATATTCGTTGTAATACATCTCACGATTCATTTTTTCACGGTCGTAAAGGTAAGAGAAAGCATATCGTATTTTTTGTTCATCAAAAGGCCAGTTTCTCATATTAAAATAATATCCTCCCGTACCTGCTGGTTTTTGAGAGAACACACGTTGCTTCTTTATCCATCCTTTCTGAGTCGCTTCAAAATCAGTCTCTTCGATCCATCGCCTGGATCTGTTTACATTAAAGATGTCCTGCTCACCTTTTTTAAACTTTTCGAACTGTAAGGCGTCATTATCTTTTACAGCGGAAACTTTGATTCGATCAAAGTTATATTGATATCGCTTTAAAGGACTATCTTTTGCCCAATAATCCTCTCGTCTTTCAAAGGTGTATGATTCCTGATTAATTATATTTTTATCAGTTAGAATATAAGGTCCAGTCCCTGGTATGGCTGAGAAAGCATATTCTTCAAGAAAAGCTGTTCCATCTAGATCTTTTAGGATATGGTTTGGATGGATCACCATTGTACTAAAATATAAAAAGTTTCTCCAATTAATTGATTTAGCTTTGACAGAGACGATATACTTTGATTCTGCCACAGGTCTTTCAAACTTGCCAAAAGTGATCTGTGAAGAAGGGAATAATATGGTCTCATCCATCTGCAGATCCCAGGTTGCTATAATATCATCTGCCGTGACCGGATTCCCATCCCACCATCTTGCGTCAGGGTTTATTCTAAATTTAAAGTTCATCTTATCATCAGAGATATACCAATGCGATGCCAGAGAGGGGACAAATTCTAAAGTGGTTGGATGCTGTCCTAAAAGAGGCTCATAACAGAGTGCCATGATGGTTCGAGAGTTCAATACTTGAGATGAATTTTGTCCATAAACCCTCATAGTTCGAGGAAAAAGAGAGTGTATATAATTCAGACTCCCACCTTTTTTGGCTTCAGGATCCCCAAAATAGGTACCGTCATTCTCTTCAGACCAGACATAGGTCTGAAACCCTCGATCTTCTGCCAGTTCTTCAAACCCATATCCACCTTTATCTGCTGGTGTAGACAAGTCTTTAGATACTCCTTCTGACCTAATTTGTTGTTTAGAATTAGAACTTTTTTCTTTACCGCCACATCCAAATAGTAGCAGGGTCATACAAATCGATAGAGCTTTATTCATAGTATATTTATTTTGTTTGTTTTGAATGATAGTTTTTAAAAATAAGGGTTGGAACTTAGTATTTGAGATTAAAAATTAATATCTATAAAGCTATCCTATTAAAAAGGGCTACCGAGTGCCCCAATTAAAGGAGTATGAAATTATTTTTTCACCAGAACTACACCAGCAAAATAATAGGCAAAAGATACAAACACGCAGATAGCGTGAGTCGATGTCCATGACGCCATCCTTCTGGAACTGTTATAATCTCTTTTCCAATCTTTAGAGTATAATTGTTTGACCTGCTCTTTTCCCCCCGCTCTCTCACAAGCTCTTACCAACCTTTTAAACTTTCGGATATCCTTAAGAGGCACAGCCTTTAGCCCTTCTGCTTTGGCTAATCTTATAAGTGGATCGTCACAAGGATCTAAATTTTCTTCTGAAGGATCTTGTGCCAATAGAATCGAGAAAACCGCAATGCTTAATACAGAACCCTTCACCTTAGACCATATACGACTTTGAATGTAAACACTGGCAGATCGTCTATTTTCATTTTAGGTCCTTTAACCGAAACCTTGTACAACCTCCACTTATCTTGCTTGTAAGAATTGTTCATAAAGCCTGCTTTTATATCCAAAGCAAGCCTGGAAGAAAGATAATAACGAAATCCCATCATGCTTGAATAACCAACCCAATCATTCAACATCGCATCTGTTGCCCCCATATCATCCATTGGATCTTCATCTCCAAAGCTATTTAAAAGCTGGTTCCAATCTTCAGACTTATCTCCAGGAGTAGTATCCATCTGAATCCTTCCCCGTCCCCAGATAGGAGCCAAGGTAAAATTCAATTCAATTCTAGGTTTCCAACGAAAAAAGGTCTCAATAGGGATAATACGATAGGTTATCGATCGTCGATACACCGATTTAGAGTTTGGCAACTCCAATTCCCCTATCTCATAGGACTTTAGTGAATTATACCCTATCCTTGCATTACTGAAAAACTGATAATAGAGACTCCAGTTGAACAGAAGATTTCGGTTAAAAAGGCTTTTTGTTGGAAATTGCACACCTTCATTTTCATCGAATCCAGACATTGTGGGTTCATAGAAACCAAGGCCTAGATCAATGCTCATTTTTGGCTGAGCTTGAGTATTTGACCCAACCAATAATAATAATGCGAATTTTAAGACATGAATTTGACTCTTCATACAAGGATGTTAATTTAAGCCCCATGAAACAATTCGGGTGCATATTCCTTTTCATTATTTCATTCTCAAGGTCTGCTTCAGGAGACCTTGATGTGAAACATCTGATCGTTGACCACAAGGGCAACACCACTGAGTGTTTTGTAGATTCGATAGGATATCAGTTTCTTTATTATATCCCTATAGATTCGGTTGATCGTGATTCTATGTTCATAAAAGATATCTATTACGCTTACAATGACTTTGGTAAAGTATTTCACTACAGTTGGAGCTTTCAAGAAAATATTCGCAGAATGTCAGAACGTACGGGGCAATTATTTACAATTGATGGAGATACAATTGATTTTATCAATATCAAATTCAATGATGATATGATAGACCCAGAAGTATTTATTAATACATCAGTTGATCGTTCAGAATTCATTTCTATGTTTAATATTGAAAAAATAGAAACAGATTATTCGATAATGTATTATTCGATCAAGAAAGGCTTCCACTATTCTTTTTATTCTTTCATTATTGCTTCGACGCTGAATGTTACTCTCAACTGGGATAAAGAACGTCGGGCAGTGCCTCAAATATGGGATAAATATAATGACCTATTTCCTTCAATTAAAATGATAGGTATGCGAGATACAGGTGTTATGTACCAATCTTTTACTTCTCTTATACCTTTTTCTGTCTTTATTTCTATGATCTATGATATGTATAAAGATAAAAATGAATTCTATTTCACCCCGATCTTTGAGGAAAAGAAGTTTGGGAGAAATATGTATATATTTTCTTTTAAAAATATTACAAAGACCTATTCAAGAAAAATATTATATAAGGTCGAGAGTACAAAATTCGGGAATAAGGTCTTAGGATGGATTCGATAAAAAACATAGTAAATTCAATTAATGATTGAACGAATAAAAATATTTTTTACTTTGGGCTCAATGTTGCTCGTTCTCACAGTATTATCTTGTGATGAAACAATAACAATACCCGAGCCTGATACTATACCACCCCAAGCCTCAATTCTATTTCCTATCGATGGAGAACCTGTTTCAGGTGAGATTGAGATTCAGGCAAGAGCCAATGATAATGACAGAGTAGATTCTGTCGCATTTTATATCAACCAAAAATTTGTAGGTTTTAAAATTCAAGAGAATGGACAATTTGGGCAAGAAGATCAAACCATATTTACTTTTAACTGGGATACCAAAAATTCAGAACTATACGCTGAAGATGAATTTCAATTTATTTCTGTGGAGGCATTTGACCCTGTTGGAAATGGATATTCATCAGTACCGATCAGGAGCAAGGTAGATAATATTGATAATGAGGCCCCTACTGCATTTATACTAAGCCCATTTGTCGGTCAATATGTCAATGGAATTGTAGATTTCACTGTCATAGCCTCAGACAATGATAGTATACAATACGTAAGCTACTTTGTTAATAACATTCTTCAAGGATATGTACAGCAGGAGCCTTACGTATTCCCCTGGAATACAAATCTAGTACAAAGTGGCAATTATTATTCGCTACACGTTAATGTCCGTGATATGGAAAATAATGTCACTACCGTAGCACCCATTAGCGTTATGGTTGATAATGGTATACAAAATGATATAACACCTCCAACAGGCTCTATAGTAAGCCCTCCAGCAGGCCTTACTGTCGCAGGTGAAGTTCAAATAATTATAAGTGCAAGTGATAATCGAGCCATGGGTGAGATTGCTCTATCTATTAATGGCAACTATATCACCACTATTGAACAGGCTCCCTATTACTATATCTGGGACACGACCCTAGAAGAAGAAGATATTGAACACACCATCAGCGTGGTCTTAGTTGACTTAGCCGGAAATGAAGCTCCACTTAATCCAATAGCTGTAACTGTTGATAATGAGGAACCTGAAGATACTACTCCTCCTTCATTAATTTTAATAGAACCTTCAGCAGGTCAGACCCTCACTGGCATCGTCCCCATAGAAGTTCTAGCAACAGATGACACAGGCATTGATTACATTTTATATTTTATAGATGGGGAATTAGATACAATAATTTACTCAGAACCCTACATTTATGAATGGAATACTGAGAATGTTCAAGATGATATGGAACACATAATTGCAGTTGGTGGCGCAGATCTTGATTCAAACACAACCTTAGCAACACCGATCGCAGTTTATATTGACAATTTTGACAACATTCCCCCATCAGGCCAAATACTAAATCCCATAGCTGGGCAAACTGTAAATGGTACCGTAAGCATCGAAGTATCGGCCTACGATAATGTAGGAGTCGCCAGTATTGATCTATCTATTGACGGATCACCAGTCGCTACTCTTACGGATGTCCCATTTATATACAATTGGGACACGACACTAGAAACGGATGATGAAGACCATGTGATCAGTATGATCATATATGACATATCAGAGAACAGTGCATTTATACCTCCCGTAAGCGTTATTGTTGATAATGATATCAACGATATCACACCACCGACTGGATCTATATCCAACCCTCTTTCAGGTCAGACCGTTAGTGAGACAGTTAACTTTACTGTGATAGCTCAGGATGATTTTGGTATTGCTGAAGTAGAATTATTCATTAATGGCCAGTCCGTTTCTCAAGATATAGACTCTCCCTATCAATATGAATGGGACACAACAGGCCTAGAGAATGATAGTCAACACACACTTTCGGCAACTATAACAGATGATGCAGGGCATACAACAATCGTACAACCGGTTCTGGTAACTGTGACAAACTGATGAAGATATATTACCAGCACCTACTTTTAACTGCTCTATTCTTACTAAGTTGTGAAGGTCCAATGTTTGATGTCCCTGCAGATGTTGATTCCACACCTCCCACATTAACCATAACATTCCCTGCCGATCAATCTGTATTATCTGACACTGTCTATATTTCTGCTTATGCTTTTGATAATGTTGAGATAGAGACAGTCACACTGTACCTCAACGACTCATTAATACATGCAAGTAAAGATGGACCTTATAGCTATACGTGGATCACTTCAAACTTTGCAGAAGATGAGTTCCATACTATTCGAGCAAAAGCTGAGGACGTATCTGGGAATATTAATTATACAAATACAATTCAGGTAAAAGTCGACAATCAAGATAATATAGATCCGACTGGAACACTTCTTTTCCCATTTACGGGTCAGACCCTCATGGGTGAAATAACAATTATTCTCGAAGCGGCCGATAATGAAGGAATTGCTTTTGTAAATATCTATATTGATGGGGACACCGTTAATACACTAACTGAACCTCCGTATACATACACATGGAATACGATCAATGAGGTCGATGATATTATTTATAATATTTATGCTCACGTTCAAGATATATCAGGCAATCAGATCACACTAGGACCAATAAATGTGTTGATCGATAATTATGAAGCCAGTGACAATATTGCCCCAACTGGAACCATCACCAATCCACCATCTGCTTCAACCGTTTCAGGAACAGTGGATATAGAGGTCAACGCATATGATAATGTAAAAATGGGGAATGTAGATTTTATTATTGATGGTTCAGCTGTATTTCAAGACTCCTTACCACCATATATTTACTCATGGAATACCTTAGAGGCCATGGAAGACACAGACCATATAATTAATATAAACCTATCAGATTCAGCGGGTAATGAAACGTCTCTTTTTCCTGTTACTGTTTTTGTTAATAACACTGAAGACGCTGACCTTACAGCTCCCAACATTGTCATATTTGAACCAGCATCCAATGAGACGGTCTCTGGTGTAGTTAATTTTTCTGTTATCGCCAGTGATGATGTTGGTGTTAATAGAGTTGAATTCTATCATAATTATGACCTAGAGGGCACAGTAACATCAGGGTCAGGTGGTATTTATAACTACGAATGGAATACAATTGGACTGGAAGACGATACAGAACATATCTGGTTTGCAAAAGTTTACGATACAAGCGAGAATGAGGCACAGACACAACCAATGACCCTCAATGTTGATAATGAAGATGGGATACTTCCTTCAGGGTTTTTCCTCTATCCATATGCAGGACAAACCCTGAGCGGTATTGTTAATGTACAAGTCTCCGCATCTGACAATGCAGGAATAGTACAGGTGGTATTTTTTATTGATGGAGACTCGGTCTCGACATCGTATGGAAGCGATTATATATATGAATGGAATACTGAGACAGCATCTGAAGATGAGACTCATGTTCTTTCAGCAACGATCACGGACATCGGATATAACTCTGTTGACATTGCGCCTATTGCCGTAACTATCAATAATGACCTTACCCCTGGTGATGACACAACTCCGCCTGTAGTCGCAATATTAACGCCATTATCTAGCCAAACTGTAAGCGACTCAGTATTTATTTCTGGATTTGCAACAGACAATGTTTCAGTAGAACAGGTCCAATTTTTAATAGATGACCAACTTGTTTCTACCTTAACCGACACGCCCTATAGCTTTTTATGGGGTACCTATGAACTGCCTAATAATTCACAATATATCATTCAGATGATAGCACAAGATCCTACGGGAAATGAATCTTCTGCTCAACCTGTACTGGTTACGGTTCAGAATGAATATGATGGCGAGATAACTGACCTAACTCTCACGGCAAGTGAAGAGAATATTTTACTCAGCTGGAGTGCTCCTTTTGACGCGGCATCCTATAAGGTATATAGAGATTCTGGCTTCCTCGCTGAAGTAACGCAACAGACCTATGAAGATAATATTTCTGGTGGAGTTGAATATTGCTATACTCTCTCCGCTGTCAATAACGTTGGGATAGAAGGTCCCCAGTCTTCCGAATCATGCGGTGTACCTGTTCTACCTGCACCTACTACTTTTAGCGCAACTATAAATGATACCACTGTTACACTAGTTTGGAATGCTGTAGATCAAGCGTCAGGATATAGTTTAGAACGTGACAACGTCACCATATGGGAAGGCACGGACCTGGAATACATAGATAGTGGACTAGATTTTAATACCACCTACCTCTACACTGTTACCGCTTATGATTTTCAGGATACCAGTGGTACTTCTTCAGAGGCCTTGACCATCAACACTCCTGAAGAGCTGAATCCACCAACACTGTCACTTACAGTCTCTGACTCCACTGTAACATTGAATTGGACATCAGTAGGGCTTGCCGAATCATATCGAGTATACCAAGACAGCGATTTTCTAACGGAAGTTACTGACCTTGAGCATAGTGTGGAAATCGGGACTGGATCAAGTGTCTGTTTTGTTGTCACTTCTATAAATGAAAGTGGTAATGAAAGTTCTGACTCAAACGAAGAGTGCGGAACCGGTTCTTAAGGAAAAAGGCTGTCTCCATTACACCCTGTAAGTGAGTGTGATAATTTGATCGTCTGATAATCTCCTGAGATAAAAGTAATAGCCCCTGAGTCAGGAGAAGATAAATCGATTGTATAATATTCAGGTGCAATTGTATTTGCAAATGTAACCGTATCAAAGCCAGTGCTATCATCATCTAGTTCTACAATGCTATACGTATAATACATCCATCCGGTTCCCATCCATAAATTGGTATCTAACATTATTCCCGGGAATGCCATACTTCCGGCAGTATCATTGATGGATGCTAGGGTTTCTGATATAGAGAGCTGAAACATCTCAGGTGTTGAATATATAGCGGGATCAATACAAAAGTTTAGGGAATCATATCCATCGAGTTCCCAATTCCCACCTGGTTTAAAACACTCGATAAAAATAGAATCAGAGAAAGAGCCAATATTTGTTGATATATCTTCCGCTCGCACCTTATAACCGAAGGTATCAAGCCAAGATACAGTTGTATCTTCAAACCCAAATGAGTCCCCTGGGACTTTCCCAATTTTTTCAAAGGATCCACCTAGATCAATTGATCTAAATATGTGGTATTCTTCGATATCGACTGTTCTCTCAAGGGGTGGTTTTTTCCAGGAAATGTGAATACGTGGATTGTTTTGGGTTAAGGTAAAATATCCTCTGATATTTGTAGGACTCTCAGGTGGGTCCTCATCTATATCGCAGCCAGTAATAAAAAAGCATAATAATAAAATAAGATATCTAATCATCATAGAGGTTATATGAATCCAAGTAAAATAAAAAGCCCCAGTACGTTCTAGGGCCTTTTACTATTAAGAAAGGTAGTGAGCGAGAGACGAGATTCGAACTCGCGACCTCCACGTTGGCAACGTGATGCTCTACCAGCTGAGCTACTCTCGCATTTT
>TARA_B110000438_G_scaffold111121_1_pt1 | contig 16084 bp, 11 predicted proteins | sample TARA_B110000438 | Tara Oceans TARA_B110000438 (sample SAMEA4398413) | marine metagenome | biome: Polar Biome; feature: [MES] marine water layer (ENVO:01000295) within the mesopelagic zone...; material: water (ENVO:00002006), including particulate matter (ENVO:01000060) such... | reverse complement strand
TTTTGATCCACGATAAGATGAACGTGATCTTTTTCAGTCTGAATGGGATTCAGCGAGATAACTCTTGACATAAAATCCACTGTCGCTAATGGGCCCATTCCACCTATAACACCGCCAATCAATTGTTTTTGATGTTTCTTCTTATTCACTTTGGTTGCCGTTATTTATGATTATTATTAAATGAATATTACCACCATTAATAAGAATAAAATATTTGTTAAGAACCGAAAAGATTCTTGAATGTAAGAAGAATGCATATTAACCTTTATGATTAAAGTTTAAGAAATAACTTTCATTAACAATCAGCATAATAAAGGTGCAATTATCATGAAATATACACTCTCTTTAACCCTGATATTTTTTGTTTTAATAGGTTGTGCAGGAACACAAGAAAAGCTCCAAGCTTTTGGTAGCTCAGTTGTTTCTGGAGCTTCAAAAATCATACCCAATCGAAATAAAGAAACAAAAACACCTGAAACAGCACCTTTATCTGCACCGATAGGCGAGCATGCCGCAATGATGATGGATAGTAGTTATGACAAACCCATTGATTATATTCCAGAAGCGTTAGGCGTCTATGAATGGAAAGTAACTACCACTGAGCCGAGAGCTCAGGAATATTTCAAACAAGGTATGCAATTAAGATGGGCTTACAATGTAAATGAAGCGGCCAGGTCTATGGCTGAAGCGAGAAGAATCGACCCAAATTGTGCCATGTGCTATTGGGGTGAGGCATTCGCATTGGGATCTTTCTTAAATGGTCACATGACCACTGAAAAAGGCATGAGAGGGAGAAAGGCCATTCTCAAAGCAGTTGAATTAGCAGAAGGTAATACAACTGAAATGGAAAAAGATCTCATCATGGCAACTTTAGTTCGATACCCGGAAAACTGGACCACTGAAATAGGCAATAATAAGGAGCAACGTCTTCCAACTTACCAAGCATTTTCAGATAACATGGCAGAAATGTTCAGTAAATATTCTGATAACCATGAAATTGCTACTGTTTACGGTCAATCATTATTTATGTTAGAAGAAAGAAGAGGTTATCGCAAAAATACACCTGAACTAATTCATCTTCACAGTATTCTTACAGGTGTTCTAGATGAAAATATCGCTCATCCTGGTGCTTGTCATTTATACATACATGCTACTGAATCAACCGATCGACCAGGAAGAGCCACTAATTGCGCGGATCAATTGAGTGACGCCATTCCAGTTGCCAGTCATATTCAGCATATGCCTGCTCATACCTATAATAGAACTGGTATGTGGGGTAAAAATGTAATGACCAGTATCAAAGCATCTCAGTCAGATATTATGGCGAAATCGAACAAGGGATTTTCTTACGGAACTTCACATAACCTACATATGCTTCTTTATGGTGCATCTTGGGATGGCCAAGGAGCTGTTGCCATTCAGGCAGGTAAAGATTATCGAAAAGTAACCGATATGGCACCATACGAAACATTGACACAAATAAGATTTGGACGCTTCGATGAAGTACTAAAAAATAAAAATACACCTAATGATCAGTACTCCTTAGCTTTGTATAAATTTGCACACGGCTATGCCAGTTTAAAAACTGGTGATATCGCTAGTGCTAAGGATACCGAAGAATATTTATTTGAGGCAGCTCAAGGCGATCTTGGGTCTCTAACTTTCAGGGGTGATTACAAATCCACTTTAGTTGAAATAGTGGCATATATCCTTCAAGGTGAAATTAAGATGATAGAAGGGGATCTTGATGGGGCGATTAATTCGTTCAAAGCATCTGTTGAAGCTGAAAAAACCTTAGGCTTTAGTGAGCCAGGGCCCCTTCCTTTCTCAGCTCATCACTGGCTTGGAGCCGCTTTGATTGAAGCTGGAGATTACTCACAAGCAGAAGCGGTTTATCGAAATGAACTAACAAAGCATCCACATAATGGGTGGTCATTATTTGGTCTAAAAGAAGCATTAGCAGGACAGAATATTGATGACCCTAAAGTGAATGCAGATTTCAAAGACAGTTGGGCACGTTCAAATCTATTTATTACCTCTTCTCGATTCTAATAAACAATTAGTAAGTTGAAATAAAAAAAACCGGTCACAAGGACCGGTTTTTTTTGCAATCGATAATGCTTATGGTCGCCAACCAATGTGCTCGTATTTAACAAGTTGCTGAGGACCTACCTCAGCTCCATAAATATTACCTTCATCATCAACAGCAACACCTTCTGCTGCAGTTGTACTCCCATTAAGATCTGGTTGACCTGGGTCAGGAATAAAAAAGACTACCCAAGCATCGTCTGTACTTCCAATTCTAATACCTCTTTTCCAGCCCCAATTACCAGACCAAGGGACATGAGATTCAGAATCAGCAGAATAAAGAATATCATTTTTATCTATAAAGAGACCACTTGGTCGACCAAATTGCGTCCATGTTGCAATCCATTCACCTTCTTGATCAAAGATCTGAATACGACTATTTCCACGGTCACCAACATAAAGCTTACCTTCTGAATCCATTGCTAATGCATGCGGATCTCGAAATTCACCTTTCTCAGCTCCTGTAACGCCCCAAGTTTTTATAAATTCTCCATCTTTATTATATTTTACAATCCGATTATTACCTTGACTGCCGTGCCCATCAGCAACAAATATATCACCGTTTGGTGCAACCAAAACGTCTGATGGCATATTAAACTCATACTCACCATCACCAGCAACACCTGGTTTACCTAGGGTCATAAGGACTTCACCATCGGCATTAAACTTAATGATTTGATGACCTAATTGCCCTTGATTTCGATCGGCTTTGTTGCTTCCTGGACTTGCCGCATCTGTGATCCAAATATTATTATCGGCATCCACATGAATCCCATGCGGCCAATCAATAAGACCCGCACCAAAACTATTAATTAGATTACCCTCACGATCGAATTGCAAAACAGGATCATCGTTTGAGCCAACACAACTATTTTTTCCACAACGCTCACCTACCCACATGGTGCCATCCTTTCCAGGATAAACTGCGCTCGTCGCACCCCACTCTCTTTCATTTGTCATTTTTGCCCAACCCTCAACAGCCCGCCAAGGATGGTCTTGAGCATAAAGATTTGAAAATAGCCCTACTATGACTAGCGCTGAAAACATTAATTTTTTGATTACATTATTAAACATAACTATCACCTCACATACATTCTGTTAATTACAATAATTATCCAACCTTAACATTACCCTTTTATTTCATCAGTTAATACCCCTACCATAGCCTGCATTTCATCTAGTGTACCAATCGAAAATCTGACATAGTTTTCTATAATTTTATTGCCATATGCCCTTACCTTGATATTTTTTGCTGATAATTTTCGACCCAATGCTCGTCCATTTTGATTGACATTTACCATCACAAAACTGGAGTGGCTGGGGATATAACTCAAACCGAGATTTTCAAGTTCCTGATAAAAATAATCTTTAGCGGCATTAGTTAATCTTTTAACATGCCGAACATACGCATCATCTTTTAATGCTGCAATAGCTGCATAGCAATTAATACTGCCCACACCGAGACTATTTCCAAGTTTCCGCATATCCGACATTATTGATGGATTACCAACCGCATAACCCACTCTTAGACCAGCCATACCATACATTTTTGAAAATGTTCGTGTAACTATTACATTTTTATATTCTTGAGAAAGCGATACTGCTGTTTGATAATTTTCTTCTCTCACAAAATGTATATAAGCTTCATCAATTAATACCAAAATATTTTTAGGTACCGCATCAACAAAACGTTTTATTTCATCATAAGATAAAATTGTTCCTGTCGGGTTATTTGGATTGGTAATCACTATTAAAGTAGTATTATTGGTAATTGCTTTTAACATCGCATCAAGATCGTGTTTAAGTTCAGTAGTCGCAGGAACTCTATTAATTTTTACCTCTGCACCCAAAAGCTCACGAAAACTTAAGGCAGCTCGACTAACACCTCCATAACCTGGATCTATCTCAATAATTTCTCCAGTGGGGTTTGCTGAGTTCCAATTAATACCATAATTCATTACGATCTGATTCAGTATAAAACCTGAACCACCCTCAACATAAACTGGATAACCGCTAGCAGCAAAGTCTTCTCTTCCTGGAACGACGTCAACTTTTTCTCTAGCTAAACCAAGATATTCTCCAACAGCTTTTTCTAATTTTGGAGCAGCACCAAAATCATATCGATTTACATCCATTACGGCTTCATTTATTGCTCGTAATGCACGTGGTGAAGGGCCAAATGGATTCTCATTATATCCAATACCGGCAACTCCAGATTCCTCACCCCAACCATGTAATTGTTCGACACTTAGAGGGTTTTTATTAGAGGTTATTATCTCTGCAAGACTTAACTGTGATGATAAAGATAAAGATCCAATACCTGCAGTAGCTGCGATAAATGAACGACGAGATACTGGATCATTTGTTATTACTGCTTCCTTTTTTTGTTTCATCGTAAATCCTTTAAATTAAATAAATAGTCAAAAAAATTCATAATAATTATTGAATCGGTACTTGACGAGGAATAAGAAAAATCTCCTTTTGTCTACCGTCAATATAATAAACATTCTCACCGTCAAACATGGCATCTTCTTCAAGCTTAATCCTGACCGGCTTACCCCAACTCGGTATATCGGTTTCTGCATAAAGCTCAATAGAATAGGCTGTATTTGGGAATAACGTATAATCACCACCGCCCGGAACACCTCCTTGTTGATCCCACATACCAATAGTTGGGCCAGCTGCATGTCCATGAAAACCGATCGGGTGAGTATAAATAGAAGGTTTAATACCCTCTTTTTTCGCTTTATTCAATGCAGTGGATAAGATCTCGTTACCCGTTCTCCCGGTTACAAATTCGTTTGTCAGAATATCTTGCAGACGATTACCATTTTTCATAGCTGCCTCTATTTCTGCTGGTACTTTTGATTCACTGGGTTTTAGAACATAAGCATGTTGTTGTGTATCTGTATTTAGCCTGAGATAGGTGACCCCAAAATCAACATGGAGTAAATCTCCAGGTAAAATAATTTTATCATCATGTCTGGCCAATATGGACGCTTTTGCATCTATAGCTGGGCTGCTCGCCCTTTGTATTGAAACAGATGGATGAAACCAAGTGGTAAGTTTCAGTTCTCTAATTCGATCTCGATACCACCATGCAACATCATTCGTTGTTGTAATGCCAGGTTGAATGACCTCACTGGTCAATCCTGCAGCTAAAATTTCATGAGCAATACGACAAATTTGCTGATATATCGTTATTTCTTGCTGAGATCGAGTTTCTAGCCAGCCAACTGCTAGATTCTCAGCTGAAACCACTCTTTCTCGAAATTTTGGTGCAAGTGCTTGCATAAATAGTTCATATTCAGTCCGAGTGATTCCATCAGCCAACGCGAATGTATCAGAATAATTGACTCCAATTTTCTTTGGGTTTCTCTCTTCAATAAGTTGAGCTAAACGCTGCCATTGATCACCATGCAATTCTTTATCCCATGCCTTGATAAAAGTGTCACCCACTGCATATCTTGCCACTGCTAGAGTTTCCAATGATTTTCCTTCACCTGGATTAGAAATCAATAAAATTGTGCGGCGACGAGCAGTCTGCCAAGTGGATGGTAAAAATGTTTTGATGATTGGGTCTTCATTGTATTCACGAGAAATAATGACCCATATATCGATATCAGTTCGCTCCATAAGATCGGGTAATACCGTAGCTATTCTTTCATCAATAATCTGGTCGATCGCCTCGGCTCGTTCTCGCATGGGAAGGATTAGAGAATCTGCAAACAAACTATTAAATAAAGAACTGAGTAATAAAAGAAGTATGAAACGCATAGTGATCCTTTAAGTTAATTAATTTAGCATCCTACCATCTATTAAATTGAATTTCGTCACCGCTTCATTAGATCTAATCAGATAAAGCCAAGGCAATCAATTCTGCTGGTGATTTCCCATTTGCCACAGTCATTATTATGTATTGTTTTCCTCTATATCGATACGTGCTTGGTGGACTTGCTTGTGAAGCTGGAAGATTGATTTCAGCAATGATCCCGCCAGTTAATTTATTATGCGCTCGAAATACTGGGTCACCACCAAAACCTTCACCTGCGAATAATAAAGTTTTTGTTACCACGATACCTGAGCGTGTGTGCTTTCCGGTACGTGGCAAGTCGATTCCTTTTAATGCCGGATTATCTCGAATATTTTTTGGTGTATCACCATTAGCAATTACCCATTGGTGTTGTCCGGTATTTAAGTCAATTGCAGTAATTCGACCCCAAGGTGGTTTAGCTATAGGTATATCAAACACATTTGGGGGGGGCGTTGTGCCTGAAATATATTTAATATCAGATGATTCAGGCTCATTAACTAACTGCATTAACCCAACCCGAGTCTGTGAAGGCACAAATAGAAGTCCAGTTTCTGGATCAAACGCACTGCCCTCCCAATTTGCCCCACCCGTTGCAAAGGGTAAACTCAATGTTCCGTCAGTACCATCAGACGCATTCATGATTGATGGGGGCGTATACAATGGCCCCAGTCGATATTTCTTTATCAATTTTTGCACTGCATTTTGTATCTCAGGAGTATAATCTATTAAATCTTCTATACTCACACCTTGTCGTTCAAATGGTAATGGTAATGAAGGTATTGGTTGTGTTTTTGAGGTCCATTCTCCCGGCACATCAGTTTGTGGAACATCTGTTTCATGGATAGGCCAGATTGGCACACCAGTTTGCCGATCAAAAACATAAACAAAGCCCTGCTTAGTTACTTGAGCAACAATTTTCTTGCCATTTGGTAAATCAGCCACTATTGGTGCTGTAGGATTATCCCAGTCCCATATATCATGATGAATTAATTGATAAAACCATTGCATTTCTCCACTTTCGATATCTAAGGCAATTAAACAATTTGCACATAAATTATCTCCATGCCGATCGCCTCCATATTGATCACCAGTAGCAGATTCAACTGGTAAGAACACCAAACCTAATTCCTCATCAGCTGACATCGGCGCCCATACTCCAGCATTGCCAGTATAGAGTGCTGAATCATTGAACCAAGTCTCATACCCTTTTTCACCAGGTTCAGGAATTGTATGGAATGTCCACAATAAGTCACCTGTTCGAACATCAAAACCTCTTACATCTCCCTTTACATTTGCTTTTGATGGAGGACGGAAGCTCACATCGTGCGCAGACCCAACGACAATCACATCGCCAACAACCAATACAGGTGAGGTGAGACCAATATCAAGTTCTCTATTAGCTGCTCTTCTGAGTCCTTTTGTAAGATCAACCCACCCATTATCACCAAATTCTGGATTGGGTATGCCAGTCTCTGCATCCAGGCTGACAAGATAATAACCGGGAGTCACTACAATGACTGAGTTATTGCCATCCTTATGTTTATAATAAGAAACTCCTTTGCCAGAGTCTTTCCTGGCAGCATTGTTAAAACGTTCACCTTCATTGGGTCGCCACATCCATAGGGTTTGTCCTGTCTCAGCATTGATAGCTACAACATTACGTGTGGCACCGGCACCGATAAAAACTTTACCGTCCCTCATAATTGGCATCGACACATTCCGGATTTCTGGTGTCGGTCCATAGTTTTCGGCTTTCCATCGCCACGCTATTTGTAGTTGAGAAACATTCTCCTTATTAATTTCAGTCAATGGAGCATAACGTTGGGCATTCAACTGACCACCAAAATTCTGCCACTCAAAATCTGATGGAATTTCCTGATCTTCTTTAAGGGTAATTTTATAATCAGAGACCAAGAAAGATTCAGTCTTAGGCTCGACCCCTGCCCGTTTAAGGATAAACTCGACAACATTTTGATAATCTAAATCACTTAATGAGCCGGGGGATTCTCCAGGCATGGTCTTCTTATTAATTAAAAAAAATTCATGGGTAGATCGATCTACCCATTTATCATGAATAATATCCGTCATTTCTTGAGACGAATGACAGCGCGCGCAATGCGTCCCAAAAATTTGCTCTCCTTGTGCCATAAGGTCAAATGAAATAAAACACAAAAACATGATCACGCTTTTGTTAAATATTTTTAACATAAACCTCTGTCTCATAGGATAAAACCCACTATAAATATTTTTTAGATCTATTCTTGTCTTAGAGGTCTAATTTGAAGTTCCCACTCTTGATGATCCTCTGGATCCTGAGGACCAATAGATCCTTTAGCTGAATTTAGTAACATCGTAGGATCATAAATCTCGCCATCTTTAATAATGGTTTTTATGTTACGAGTATTTTTAATATCAACAAGTGGATCGCCATTTATTATAATAATATCTGCTTTTTTACCCACCTCTATTGAGCCTAATTCATCATCGACACCCAGTGCTTTTGCTCCATTTATTGTGGCAGCTCGAATAACTGACATATTTGGTATACCAGCATATACCATTGCATATAACTCTCGATGATATGCAAAACCGGGCAATAAAGAAGTGTATACCGGCTCATCTGTACCTACTAGTAAAAGATCTTCGCCACCTTTTTTATAAAAAGCACTTAACTCAACTAAACGTTGTTTAAATGCTTCTGGCGTTGATTCTGGGGGTGGATCTCCACGCTTTTTTAATAAATCTTGAGTATATGGTGTAAAGTACTGTGCCTCATTTGTCCAAACCATTTCTACGCCTAACTCTTTCCTTAAATCAATACCTCCATACATCTGGATATTAGGATCATAATAAACTTTATTGCTTAACATTAAGTCAATCATTTGATCCATATCAGCGCTTCTTTCTCCTCCAATCCCTAAAGTAATTCGATGCTCAACCCGATCTAGTCCCATTAAAATAGCATCTCTGAGATGGACATCATATTCACCATGATAGTTGGCCAGATGTGCTGTGGTTGTCATACCATTTTTATGCGCTTGCTCAATAAGAATTTTTGCTTCACCCGGGGAAGCTTGTTTAATCTTGATACTGATTACACCTTGTTGTGCCCATTTATTAACCTCATTTCTTATCTCTTGCTCTGAAATATCGTTCGGCCAAGCAATACAATCATCTTTTGCCGTTTTTATAGTGTATTCACATCTAAATGCCCCGAAATAAGGGCCAGATGCAAATAATCTAGGCCCTATCATTTTCCCTGCATCTATTAGATCACGTTGCTGAATAACACGTTCAGGGTAGTATTCACCTGCAGACCATGTTGATGTAACTCCATTGGCTAAAAAAATTATTCCGTTATATATCACCTCCTCAACACGCCCAATATCAACAAGATCAAAATTATAATGGGCATGCATATCAATCATTCCAGGTAAAACTGTATCTGTATCCGATAAATTAATTGTGCGAGCTGTTTTTACAAAAGAATCATTTGCTCCAGTATCAACTGCAATTATCTTGCCATTATCTATAATTATTCCAGTATTTTTTCGGCGTTCATCACTAACCGCATCAATCAACCAACCTCCTTGGATCAAAACACTCTCAGAATTATTTTTTTTCGACTCTGCATAGGCGCCCGCACTCAACACAAACCCAATTAAACTAATTACAGGAAACAAGATAATATTGTATTTTTTATGGGCAATGATCTTTAGTAAAAATTTCATCTTCAAATTCTCCATGAGCTTATTATTTTTATGGTGATAATTATTACAATAACAAAAAATTATTTTAAATGTATTGATGAAAAAGATTTTAGATTTATACTTTCCATAAATCTTTCGGAGAAAAAATGAACACTCAAGTTAAATTATTCGTACTAATAGGATTACTAATTTCTTTCTCAGGCGTGGCTCAAGGATTAACAGAGTCATGGTCAGTGTCTATAAATGAAAGTAACTTATATGATGGGAAGTCTATCTCATTAAGCAAAATATCATCCAATTCAGTAAGAAATGAGTCAGATTCAAAAGATGTATATCCTTCAATAGAATTCTATTGTCAGAACAATAACCCTGAAATTTTTTTAAAAATCGATTGGAAGCGATTTGTCTCTTCATTCAATAAAACCGAAATTGGTATAACGATAGATAATGCCAGAACTGAATGGATATCAGTCAAAATTGACAAAAAAAATGAAATTACCAGATTGACCTCTACAAAAGACACTCAAGAAATAATCAATAAATTATCAACTGCAACATCATTAAGAGTAGAAGTTGAGCCTTACTCTGAACCGGTCATTTTTAGTGAATACAATCTCGCAGATTTTCCAAGCAAACTGAATGAATTCATTCAAATATGCAAAAAATAAAGCGGACTGAAGGTTTAATCTTTTACACCTAATCTCTTATGCATTAACGAGCTTGTAGTGGTGTATTGCAAATGAACTTTTTTGTTTGGCTCTAATTGTTGCTTGATCGCAAAAGCCGCCAATGCAGCCTCATGAAAACCCGATAATATTAATTTTTTCTTACCCGGATAAAAATTGATATCGCCAACTGCAAAGATACCCGTTTCAGAGGTTTGAAATTTTTCAGTATCCACATTAATTGTTTTTCGGTTGATATCCAAACCCCAATCAGCAATCGGACCCAATTTAGGAGCTAAACCAAAAAAGATCAACATATTATCAATTTCAATTTTGCTCTCTAAGCCATCTTTGGTTACCACTTTTATGAAATTTAATTGACCGCCTTTACCAACCAACTCGGAAACTTTAGCGCTTTCAATTAAATTAATTTTTCCCTTCGCGTGCAATTGGCGCATCTTTGAGACTGATGCAGGTACGGCACGAAATTCATCTCTGCGATGTATTAACGTCATTTCGCGTGTAATTTTGACCAAATCAAGTACCCAATCTAAAGCAGAATCCCCGCCCCCTAAAACAACTAAACGCTTATCTCGAAAAACACTCGAATCCTTTACCCTATAATGCAGTGATGTATTTAAGAATTGTTCAACATTATTTACTCTCAATTGACGTGGTTGAAATGACCCCACACCGCCTGCAATGACAATGGCTTTTGATTGAAACTTCTTACCTGAACTAGTTTCTAAAAAGAAATTATTTGCAGATTGCCGCTCTATAATTACCACCTCATCATTTAATGTCATACCATATTCAAAAGGCTCTATCTGCTGCAGAAGTGCATCTGTTAATTCTTGACCTGTACATATTTGAATAGCAGGAATATCGTATATAGGCTTATCTGGATACAACTCCGCACATTGCCCGCCAGGATTTCTAATCGAATCAATTACTTCACATTTAAGGCCTAATAACCCTAATTCAAACACCTGAAACAATCCGCAAGGACCTGCACCAATAATTACTACATCTGTTTTTATCACGCCAGACAAGCTCCTTTTTTGTTAACGGGCTAATTGTCCTTATAAATTTAATTATCTGCAAATTTAATTATCAAAATTAAACGAAAAAAATTACACTCTGTAATCAACTTACGGCAAAAATTTAATGAAAAAAACTGTATATCCAAATTATAAAACTAAATGCGGTTGGAATGCATTGCTTCCAGCACATCAAGAGAAACCTCAATTATCCGAAGATATAAACTCGGATGTGGTAATTGTCGGCGGTGGTTACACTGGCCTAGCCGCTGCAAAACGTTGGTTTGAGATTGCTCCTGATGACACAATCACAATGATTGATGCTAGCACTAATAGCGAGGGCAGTTCTGGTCGGAATTCAGGATTTTTAATAGAAATTGCTCTATCTAATGATATTAAATCAGCCTCTCTAAAAAAACTAACAGAATGCAATGAACTGATCTCTAGTACTTTAATTAAAATCAAAGAAGCTATTTCAAATGCAGCTCTTGATAGTCAGATGCATAGAACTGGAGTGTACAGGGTCGCTGCAGGTGAAGCCGGTTTAAAATCCTTACAAAAATATCAAGAATTTTTAAAAGCTTCGAACCTTGAATTTAAAGTACTAAATACCAAAGAACTCAATAAACGTATCGGCACTACTTATTATCGAAAAGGGCTTTATAATCCCCACTGCTATCTAGTTCAACCTGCTGCTTTGATTCGAAACTTAACCGATCAACTACCCTCAGCAATCCAGTATTATGAAAACACTCCGGCGTTGGAGTGCTTAAAATCAAAATCCCATTGGATTATTAAAACTCCAAAAGCAATCATCAAAACAAAAAAAGTGATTGTTGCCAACAATGCATTTTGTGGAAAATTAGGTTTTGGTAAACATCGTGTTGCCACTATATATACTTATGCCGCAATGACAGAGGTATTAAATGAACAAACATTATCTTCATTAGGAACAGACAATAATTGGGGTGTTCTACCAACTCATCGACTCGGGAGTACCCTTAGAAGAACTATTGATGGAAGGTTAATGATTCGCTCACTCTATCATTATGAAAAAGAAGAGAATATCGATTTAATCACTAAGCAATTAAGATATCATTTAAAATCGCGTTATCCCAATCTACCTGAATTAGATTTTCATAGTGTATGGGGAGGGGCAACCGGTTTGACATTAAATGGTGGGCCACTATGGGGTGAAATCGATAAAAATTTATTTATTTCAGCTGGCTGTAATGGTGGTGGTGTTATAAAAGGCACACTTTTTGGTGAATTATTGGCTGATTCAGCTAATAATCGACCCACCCCAAATATCCAGCAACTTTTTGGTCGAGCAAATTGGATGCCTCTAGATCCCTTTAGAAAAATTGGCTTTAAATTAGTTTCAATGATAGAAAGAAATAAAGGAAAAGCAGAAATATAACTAACCGCACATGGTTTGTCGCTTTATTTAAGGAATAAATATGGATCCTAATGAATATTACGGAGTCTTGTCACTCGTCCCCGCGAGTGTTGCTATAGTTTTAGCTTTTCTTACCAGAAATACTATTTTTTCATTAGTCATGGCCTGTTTAATCGGGGTACTCGTTTCGGGTCAAGGTTTAATGGGATTTCCTAATCTACTCAAAAACTCTCTTGGGAATACGGATTTTTCTTGGGTATTATTACTTGAATTTTTCATCGGTATCTCCATTGCTTTTTTTCAAAGGACCGGTGCTATCGCGAACTTCTCTCATTATATCGCACAAAAAAAAATGACACGTGTAAGGGTTCAGTTGATTGCTTGGTTTATGGGGATGTTTGTTTATTTTAGTGACTATTTTAGCCCGCTATTTGTCGGCTCAACAATGCGAAACCTCTCAGATCGTTTTCAAATTTCACGTGAAAAATTAGCTTATATATGTGACTCCACTTCCGCTCCAGTTAGTATTCTGGTACCAATAACAGGCTGGGCTGTATTAGTGGCAAGTCTATTAATTGGCATGGGACCAATTCAAAATGTTGGTCAAGCAATGCAAGTTTTCATAACTGCTATACCATTTAACATATATGCAATCCTTGCTGTTGCCATGGTAGGTTTAATCGCCACGAAAGTAATACCCGATTTCGGCCCAATGAAAAAAGCAGAGCACCGTGCCGTCCATGAAAATAAGGTGCTCCGGGATGGGGCTGATCCGCTGATGGGCGTTGAGTTAACTAACATTAAACCCTATGAGAACATCAAAACTAGTTTGTTTTGGAATTTTATTTTTCCTGTGATAGTAGTAATTAGTTTTGCTATAGGATCTTTTATCATCACTGCCTCTGCAAAGCCGATGGAAGCATTTTTACTCTCATCATTTATAGCCGGTATGATCATGCGAATACAGGGAGTTCCTCTTAATGAAATCATCAACACAGCCATGTTAGGTATAAAAGGAATCATGCCTGCTATCATAATCTTAGCTTTGGCGTATTCACTCAATGATCTTTCTGCAATGTTGAATACTGCCGGTTTTATTGTATCTGCGACGGAATCTTGGCTAACTCCAAAAGTTCTACCTATGCTCGCTTTCTTAATTACAGGTATCGTGGCATTTTCAACCGGTACCTCTTGGGGAACTTATGCCATCATGATACCCATAGCGGTTCCATTGGCTTTTAATTTCTCGGGCAATGAATTAGATACAGTTGTTTATGCGACTATTGCAGCCGTCGCTGGCGGCGGCGTTTTTGGTGATCACTGCTCGCCTCTATCCGACACCTCTATATTAGCATCAACCGGAGCGGCTTCGGATCATATTGATCATATTAAAACTCAAATGCCTTATGCCTTATTGGTTGGTTTAATTAGTATATTGATCTATCTGACCATTGGCTGGTTTTTATAAGTTTATTGAAAGAAAAGAACTCTGTTTAATAAGCGTTACACTTACTTAAATTAGAAAATTTTAGTTAAGGAGAAATTAAGACTTTAAGCTCTGTCTTGAAAATTAATCAGCCAAATAGATCAATATTTTCATCAACACTGTGTTCAGTCATTAACGAAACGATAATAAGTACTGGTAATCCAATTACCCATCCCAAATACGATGAGGCAAACCCCATGGGATTACCTGCTAAAGTCCAAATAACAGCCGATGAACCTCCTAGTAACATACTCCAATAAGCACCCTTAGCAGTCGTTTTTTTCCAAAATAAAAGCCCCAGCATCGGAAAAAAAAGGCCGGCAGACCCAAATGTATAAGCTAAATTAATTAGTTTTAATACATCAGGTATAAGATAGGCAGTTAGGATAGCAAAAACACCTAAAATAACCGTGGTATATCTCGCAACCTTCACTAGATCTTGCTCGCTGGTTTCAGGTCGCAAATATTTGCTATATATATCATTAGTAAATATTGCTACAGGGCCCATTAAGCAAGAGTCAGCAGATGACATTATGGCAGCAATATAGGCAGCAATAACAATTCCAGCAATTCCAGCCGGCAATAGATGCATGATAATCATAGGTGCTGCCAACTCTGGATCAGTTAAATCAGGAATGAGTATCCTGGCAAACAAGCCAATCATGGTGCTACCAACAGCGAATAATGGCCACTCAATAGGGACGCCAGCAAGAAAGAATCCACGTTGTGCTGTCCTGACATCTTTAGCAGCGACAATTCTCTGCATTGCCGCTATAGAGATAAACCAAACCGGAAAAACAGCAAAAAACCAACCCAACATGGTCTTCCAACCGGCATTTCCCCAATCTAATAACTTGGAAGTTTCAGGAGATGAATTGAAAGTTTCTACCATGGCATTCCATCCACCAACCTCGATTAAACCGATTGGAACCGCGATAAAAACAATGCCTATCATTAAGACAAACATTTGGAATACATCCGTGTATATTACAGCTTTGAGACCGCCCATTGTGGTATAAGCTAGAATAATTGCCCCTGATAATAAAACAGCAAAAGTTAGGTTCATATTCAATGTGGCTTGCAGTAATTTTCCTCCTGCAATTATTTGTCCTCCCACAAAAGTAAACCAGGCAATACCAATCACTATAGCTGCTAATGTTCCAGTACGCCGATCAAAGCGAGCAGCAAATAAATCACCTGTGGTTAAGCCATTCACGCGATCGGACCATCGCTTTACTTTTGGAACCATCAAAAACGATACCATGACTATACTTAAACCTGATACTGCAATATACCAAGACCCCGAAATACCCAAAGTAAAGCCAAGTCCTCCCATTGCAATACTAAAGCCCCCACCAATGTCAGTGGCAGCAGCACTACTTGTTGTTTGCACTAAATTCATATTTCGATCTGCAGCCAGAAATGAGTCATATTCGTTTGTTTGACCCTTCGACCGAGCCACACTGATACCAATCCATAAAACCACAATAAAATATATGGTCATGGCTATGTAATCGAGGTAATGCAATGACTCCAATTAAATCCCCTTAACCTTAACCTTAATTTTAATTTTAAGATTCATTTGCTTACCCACAATTGATGGATGGATTCGCACTGGAAAAGAACATAGTTGGGCACGGTGAAAGTGTCAACCACATCTCTTTCTCACTGGATAAAGCCACTCCAGGGAAGTCAGCGCCCAGATCAAATAAATCTAATATTAACTGAAAATGCAAATGCGGTGGCCAATTACCATTTTCTGGCGGAGCCCCAACCTTGGCGATTTTCTGACCTGCTTTTACAATCTGACCCTCTTCTATATTTGCAATGCTCTGAAGAGATAAATGCCCATATAAGGTATAAAACAACCCACCTTCATGAT